>Ga0265293_10001195_pt1 | contig 57883 bp, 62 predicted proteins | sample Munlanlewell138R_FD_192505 | JGI IMG/M metagenome (GOLD analysis project Ga0265293, IMG submission 192505) | Leachate microbial communities from a municipal landfill in Southern Ontario, Canada - Leachate well 138R | ecosystem: Engineered > Solid waste > Landfill > Unclassified | place: Canada...
CGCTGAGACATGATCGAGCGCTCCCGTAGCGGCATCGGACGGCACCTCCCGCCCTCCGCCGCGCTGCTGGAGTGTCCGATATGTCCCCGAACGGGTGTCCGATATCTCCCCGGTCTGTACACCCGCGCGGGGGGAGGGGGCCAGGAGTTACGCGCAGCGCTGCCAGCGGGTGACGTTGTCCTCGCCGCGGAGGCGGCGGACGCGGCCGTCTTCCTCCATGTAGCGCAGGTGGGAGAGCGTCTCGCCCATGGCGGAGCGCTGCTTGAAGATCGAGAAGGTCTCCCAGGGGCGGTTCCACTGCACGCGGGAGGCGATCTCCAGGGCGGTGGCGGTGTCGTCCAGCCGAGGAGTGCCGCCGGCGGGGCTGATGCCCGCGAGCACCTCCTCCTGGCGCTCCTCGTGGTGTTCGATGATCGCCTGGCAGCGGGCCGGGAGGTCCGGGATCAACTCCTCGTGCGCGGGCAGCGCGAGGGCGGTGTCCAGGGCGGCGGTCTTGCGCAGCGAGTCCAGGAACTCCGCCAGCGGGTTGCGGCCCACGCTGTCGTCGTCCGCGTCCAGGGAGACGTTGGGGGTGATGCGGGAAAGGACGTGGTCGCCGGTGAGGGTGAGGCGCTCGCTCGGCTCATACATGCAGAGGTGGCCCTCGGTGTGTCCGGGGGTCCAGACGGCGCGGAGGTTCCAGCCGTCGAAGGCGAGTTCTTCGCCGTCCTCCAGCAACACGTCCGGGGTGACGCGATCCATGCGCCAGGACTGGCGCTCGGTCTCCCCGGCGGCGTCTGACTTCGAGGCGGCCTCCTGCTCGCGGCGCTCCATCTCCTTCGCCCAGTCCGGGCGCTGGTCGCCGGTACCGGCGTCCGCGGCGAAGCCGTGCTGGACGCCCCAGGTGCTCATCAGCCGCTCCCAGCGGTCGTGGCCGTGGTGCATGCGCGAGTAGTGCTTCGCCTCTTCGCGGTACATCACCAGGTCGCTCTCCGGCGCCTGTTCCTTCACCCAGCCCGCCATGCCGATGTGATCCGGGTGGGCGTGGGAGATGATGAGACGCTGGATGTCTGAGGGCTTGCGGTCCAGGGCCACCAGTTGCTGGGTGAGCGCGGCGGTGGCCTCTGGCGTGCCGTAGCCCGCATCGAACAGCGAGACGCCGTCCGGGCCGAGGAAGGCGTACGGCATGATCCACGGCAGCGCGGCGGAGGTCATGGGCGTGCGCAGGCGGTAGAGCCCACCACGGGTCGAGGTGGGGGCGACGATCTCCTGCGGCGGCGGGAGATCCTCGACAGGACGGTCGGGCACAGGGCAATTCCTTCGTCTGCTGCAGGCGCCCACGCACGCGAGTGCGGTGTCGTGTCGGCGGCGTCCTGCGCCTCCCCTGTGTAGCACGGGCGCGATTGCGGTGTCGAACCCGGTTTGATTTTCCACCCGCGTTTGAAGGCGCCCGGAGACGGCGGCCGGAGGGCCCTGGCGTTCAAGCCTGCGCGGCGAGTTCCTCGTCGATCGCCTCGGCCAGCAGGCGCACGGCGTGGTCCAGGATCTCCGGCTCGCTCGCGGTGAAGTTGAAGCGCATGCTGGCGCGGGCGGCGGGGCTGTCGCCGTCCACGTAGAAGTGGCGGCCGGGGACGAAGGCCACGCCTCGTAGCACGGCGCGCTGGTAGAGGCGCTCCGTGTCCAGCGGCGGCCGGCCGTGGCCGTGGGGCCCCTGCACCCACAGGAACATGCCGCCGTCCGGCCTGGTCCAGCGGAAGCCCTCCGGCAGGTGTCGCTCGAAGGCGTCCAGCAGGGCCTGGCGGCGCGGGCGGTAGAGGTCCAGCGTGGCGGGCAGGCGGGCGTCCAGGTGTCCGCCCTCCAGGTACTCGGCGGCCAGCGCCTGGCTCAGCGTGCTGGTGTGCAGGTCCACGCCCTGCCGCGCGATCACGAGCAGGCGTTGCACCTCCGCGGGCGCCACGCAGAAGCCCACCCGCAGGCCGGGGGCGAACGTCTTGGAGAGCGTGCCGAGGTAGACGACGTGTTCCGGCGCCAGCGCGCGCACGGGGGGCAGCGCCTCGCCCACGTAGCGCAGGTCGCTGTAGGGGTCATCCTCCACCAGCAGCGTGTCGTGCTGCTGGAGGATGCGCGCCACCTGGATACGCCGCTCCCGCGAGAGCGTGCGGCCGGTGGGGTTCTGGAACGTGGGTACGGCGTAGACGAAGGCCACGCGCTCCCGCGCCAGCACCGCCTCCAGCGAGGCCGGCAGCAGGCCTTCCTCGTCCGTCTCCACCTGCACGTAGCGGGGGCCGTAGGGGTTGAAGGCCTGCAATGCGCCCAGGTAGGTGGGCGCCTCCATGACCACCACGTCGCCCGGCGAGATCAGCACCTTGCCGATGCCGTCCAGGGCGCCCTGCGAGCCGCTGGTGACCAGCACCTGCTCCGCCGTGGCCTCCACGCCACGCGCCGCCAGGTGCGGCGCCAGCGCCTCCCGCAACGGACGGAAGCCCTCGCTGGCGTCGTACTGGAGCGCCGCGGCGCCGTGTCGCGTGAGCACGGCCTGCAGGAGGCCGGGCATCAGGTCGAGCGGGAAGGACTCCGGCGCGGGCAGCCCGCCGGCGAGCGAGATCACGTCCGGGGAGGCGGCGACCTTCAGGATCTCCCGGATGGCGCTCGCCTCCATCGCCCGCGTGCGACGGGCAAAGCGCCTCGCCCGAGGAGGCTGCGCGTGCGGCTCCGAATTGGGCTCCGAATTGGGCTCCGAATTGGGCTCCGAATTGGGCATGGCTCAGCCTAGCCGGACGCCGCGCGACGAACCACTGCGAGTCCCCCAGGGCCCCTCATGGCCCTCGGCGTGTCCGCGCGCCTCGGACGTGCGCGGGCTGGCGGGGAGGGGGCTCGTGCGGTGGCCCGCGCACAAACAGGGCCGCACGAACAGGGCCGCCCTCGCGGGCGGCCCTGCTGGGAACCGGACGGTCGCGGGGGTGGCTAGAAGCCGCCCATCATGTCTTCCATGCCGCCGCCCATGCCGCCGGCGGGGGCGGCCTGCGGGGGCTCCGGGATCTCGGCCACGGCTGCCTCGGTGGTGAGCATGAGGCCGGCCACGGAGACCGCGTTCTCCAGCGCCACGCGGCTGACCTTGACCGGGTCCAGGATGCCGAGTTCGAACATGTTGCCCATGCGCTCGTTGCCGGCGTCGTACCCCTGGTTGGGGTCCTTCGCCTCCCGCACCTGCTCCACGATCACAGACGGCTCCAGGCCGGCGTTGAGCAGGATCTGGCGCAGCGGCGACGCGAGGGCGTGGCGCACCAGGCGGGCGCCCGTGCGCTCGTCCCCGGTGAGGCGCTCGATCAGGGGGTCCAGCGTGCTCTGGACGCGCAGGTAGACCACGCCGCCGCCCGGGACCACGCCTTCCTCCACCGCGGCACGGGTGGCGGAGAGGGCGTCCTCCAGGCGGAACTTCTTCTCCCGCACCTCGATCTCCGTGGCGCCGCCGGCCTTGATGACGGCCACGCCGCCGGCCAGTTTCGCCAGGCGCTCCTGGACCTTCTCGCGGTCAAAGTCGGACACGGTGTCCTGGATCTGGGCGCGCAATTGGCGGATGCGGGCCTGGATGGCCTCGTCGCTGCCGGCGCCCTCCACCACGGTGGTGACGGACTTGTCCGCCACCACGCGGTGGGCGTGGCCCAGGTCCGCGAGTTGCGTCTCCTCCAGTTTGCGGCCCATGTCGTTGGTGATGAAGGTGCCGCCGGTGAGGACGGCGAGGTCCTCCAGCATGGCCTTGCGGCGGTCGCCGAAGCCGGGCGCCTTCACGAAGAGCGGGTTGAAGGTGCCCCGCATCTTGTTCACGATCATGGTGGAGAGGGCCTCGCCGGTGAGGTCCTGGCAGACCACCACCAGGTTCTTGGAGACCTGCAGCACCTTCTCCAGGACGGGCACGATCTGCTGCACGTCGCTGATCGCGTAGTCCGTGATCAGGATGTAGGGGTCGTCCAGCACGGCCTCGTTGCGGTCCGGGTTGGTGACGAAGTAGGGGGAGATCCAGCCGCTGGTGAGTTGGAGGCCGTCCACGACCTCCACCTCGTTGTCCAGGCCGCGGCCGTCCTCGATGGTGATGACGCCGTCCTTGCCGACCTGCTCCATCACGTCCGCGATCAACTCGCCGATCTCCGGGTCGTTCGCGGAGATGGAGGCGACGGCCTGGATGGTGGACTTGTCCTCCACCGGCACGGCCAGGTCGCGCAGGGCGGGCACGAGCGTGCGCACGGCCTGCTCCATGCCCTTGCGCAGGTACATGGCGTTGGCGCCGGCGGCGATGTTGCGCAGGCCCTCGTGGAAGAGGGACTGGGCGAGGACGGTGGCGGTGGTGGTGCCGTCCCCGGCGATGTCGTTGGTGCGGATGGCGACCTGCTTGACCAGTTGCGCTCCCATGTTGTGGAAGCGGTCACGCAGGTCGATCTCGCGCGCCACGGTGACGCCGTCCTTGGTGATGACGGCGGGGCCATAGTTCTTGTCCAGGACGACGTTGCGGCCCTTGGGGCCCAGGGTCACCCGGACCGCGTTGGCCAGGATGTCCACGCCGTGACGGAGTTCACGGCGCGCGTCGTCGTCAAAGCGGAGACGCTTGGCAGACATGGGTCAGTCCCTCCTCGGGCCTGTGGGTTCGGAAGCCGCGGCCGGGCGGGCCGCCGCTTCCCGGGGACAGCGCGCCCCCCGGTCGGGGCCGGCGCCATGGCCGGGCGGCCGCCGCACGATGGCGTGCGACGTGCGCCCCGGCACGTCCGGCCACTTCACTTCCCGGGCTACTTCTTGGCGGCCTTCTTGGCGGGCTTGGCGGGCTTGGCGGCCTCTTCCAACTTCGCCAGGACGTCCTGGAAGCGGATGATGATGTAATCCTCCGTGCCCACGGAGACTTCCTGGCCGGTGTACTTCTGGTAGAGGATGCGGTCGCCGGGGACCAGTTCCATGGTCTCCAGTTCGCCCTTGTCGTTGCGCTTGCCGGGGCCCACGGCCAGGACGTGGCCATGCTGCGGCTTTTCCTTCGCCGAGTCCGGGATGACCAGGCCGGAGGCGCTGATCTCCTCCTGCTCGACCGGCTTGAGGACGATGTGGTCGGTCATGGGGACAACGTTCGTGGCCAAGGCACCAGTCTCCTTCTGCAAGTTCTCTGCATCTCCGGCCCGGCCCTCCCGCGCCCGAGGCGTCTGCTGGCGCACTCGAGCGAGGTGAAGCGGGGTCCGGCGTCATACGCGTCTGTTGGTCGGCCGGGGCGACGGCCCGCGCGGCGACGCCTCGATGCGCCCCGTCACCGGCAGCCGCCCCACGCCCCCGCGTCCGGGGCCACGTCATGGTTGCGAGGCATCGCACTCACGAGGTGGCACGGGCGCTGTTTGGAGCGTCGGCGACGGATGTTAGCACTCGCCCCATGAGAGTGCTAGACCTCCCCGCCGCGAATTTCTGGCGGGGCAATTTACGTCTATTTACGTCTATCGGCGGGCACTGGGAGCGGCAGGCGCTGGGATCGAGCAGGCACTTGTGGAGCGTACCCGGTTCCGTGTATACACGGAACCGGGTACGCACAGCAGCGGCGGAGAGCGGCGGGCGGAGAGCCGCCGTCTCGCGGCGGGCGGTACCCAGATATGGCGGACAGGGCGGAGGCGGGACGGCATGGCGGAGGTGAGGCGCACGCAGGAGGACGGGCCCGTCTGGGACGTGGTCTGGGACGCGGACGCCGTGCGCGCGCTGCGCGCACAACTGGGCCTGACGCAGGCGGACCTGGCGGAGCGGCTCGGCACCCGCCAGCAGACCGTCTCCGAGTGGGAGACCGGCACGAGCGAGCCACGGCGTATGTCCCGGCGCCTGCTGCGCATGGTGGCGGAGGACGCGGGCTTCTATGACGCCAGCCCGCCGCCCGGGGACACCGCAGACGGCCCGGGCACTCCAGGCACTCCAGACACGCCAGACACGCCAGACAGGGCAGCGGGCGCGCGGGGAAGGGCCGCGGCGGGTGACGGCACGGAGGGGGCGCGCCCGTCCGCCGCCCGCCGCCGGAAGCGGCGGCCCTCGTGAGGCCTCGGATGGCCCTGTGTCGCGCAGACGCGGAGGCGGCGCACCGTGGCGTGCGCGAGGCGCCGGCGCCCTACCGACCGGAGGGGCCGGAGACGTCGCCCGCGGCTCCTCCGGGGGAGGCGGGGTCCCCGGAGGCGGGGTTCCCGGAGGCAGGGTTCCCGGAGGCAGGGTCCCCGGAGCCGGGGTTCGCGGAGCCGGGGTTCGCGGAGGAGGCGCTGACGGCGCTCTGGCTGCTGGGGCGCGTGCCGGCGGAGGCGCTCCCGTGGCCGGTGGTGCGGCCCGGGCGCGCGGGGCGCGGGCCCGGCCCGGACGTGCGCGAGGCCACGGTGCTGCTCCCGTCCGGCGTGACGCGTACGGGGGACGTGGAGGTGCACCTGCGCGCCTCGGACTTCGTGCGCCACGGGCACCTGGAGGACCCCGCCTACGCCGCGGTGATCCTGCACCTCTGCTGGGAGGACGACCGCGGGCTGGAGGGCGGGGACGGCGGTCCCGCACCCACCGCCCTGCCGGGGGGCGGCCGGGCGCCCACGGTGGCGCTGGCGCCGGTGCTGCGTGACCCCGGCCGCGTGGAGGTGCTGGTGGCGCGCGGCCCCAGCGGCGCGGAGCCGTGCGCCGGCGTGGCGGGGCGCCTCGGACGGGACGAGGCGGGCGCGCTCGTGCGGGACGAGGGCCGGCGGCGGCTGGCGGAGCGCGCCTGGCGGGCGTGGCGGCTGGCGGACCGCTACGGCTTCGAGGGCGCGTTCCGCATGCTGCTCGCGCGCGCCCTCGCCTCCACAGCGGGCCGCGCGCGAGAGGACGAGGCGCAGCGGGGGGCGCTGGCGGCGGCGGTGCTGCGGCGCCTGGGCCCCGATCCGGTGGCGGGCCTGGAGCGCCTCGTGACCCTGCCCCTACCCGCGCCCCTACCCGCGCCCCTACCCGCGCCCCTGCCCGCGCCCCTGCCCGCGCCCCTGACCGTGCCCCTGACCGTGCCCGTGCCCGCGACTCCACATCCGGCGCCGGGGACGCTGATCGAGGCAATGCAGGCGCCGGGCCTCGGCCGCGCGCGGGCGGCGGAGGTGGCCTGGAACGCGGCGCTGCCGCTGCTGGCGGCGCTGGCCGCGGCCTACGAGGACGCGCCGCTCGCGGCCGCCACGGCGGCGCTCGCCTCCGCCTGGCCGACCCCGCGCCCGTACGGCCGCACGCGCGCCCTCGCCACGCTGGCGGGCCCAGCGCCCCCCCGCGCGGGGGCGCTCTACGCGCAGGGACTGCTGCACCTGCAGGACCTGTGGTGCAGCCGCGGGGGCTGTGGCGCATGCCCGCTCTCGGCGGTGGGTGAGGGCTGCGGGTGAGGGCGCCGGCGGGTGAGGGCCGCGGGTAGAAGCGCCCGCGCCTGCGGCGGACGGATGCAGAACCAGCGGGGCGAGGCGTCTGCGCTGCCGGACGGGCCGATCCTCTCGCGGACGAGCCGGCGCCGAGGCCGGGGGCGGCTCGGGCGGGCGCAGCACGCGGCGTCCCTGCGCGCGGAGGGGGAGGGCGGAGGGAGCGTCAGCGGACGCGGGCGCGGCGCATGGCGGTGCTGTAGATGTCCAGCGGGCGCTCGGGGGGGACGGCCTGGTCCAGGTGGCGGAAGGCGGCCGCGCCGATCATGGCGGCGTTGTCCGTGCAGAGCGCGGGCGGGGGGATGAAGACCGGCACGGGGGACTCCGCCCGCATGCGCTCGCGCAGGCGGCGGTTGGCGGCCACGCCGCCGGCCACGAGGACGCTCGACACGCCCTCCCGCTCGGCGGCGCGGGCGGTCTTGCGTGCCAGCACGTCGCACACCGCCTCCTCGAACGCCCACGCCACCTCCGCCGGCGGCGGCGCATCCGCGGAGGCGACGAGGTGGGCGACGGCGGTCTTGAGGCCGGAGAAGGAGAAGTCGTCCGTGCCTCGGATCCAGGCGCGCGGGAGGCGCGTCCTCCGCACGGCGGCGGTGGCGGCCAGGCGCGAGATCGGCGGGCCGCCGGGGTAGGGGAGGTCGAGCAGGCGCGCCACCTTGTCGAACGCCTCGCCGGCGGCGTCGTCCCGAGTCCCGCCCAGGCGTTCGAAGGTGTGCGCGCCGGACGCGGGATCCCCGTCCACCAGCAGCAACTCGGTGTGCCCGCCGGAGACCACCAGGGCGAGCGCGGGGAGCGGCGGGGGCCCCTGCGTCCCGTCCGTCACGATCCAGTTCGCGCCCACATGGCCCTCGATGTGGTCGGTGGGCACCAGCGGCAGGCCGCGGGCGTAGGCGAGGCCGCGCGCGGCGTTGAAGCCGGTGAGCAGCGCTCCCGGCAGGCCCGGGCCCGCCGTCACGGCCACGGCGCCCAGGTCCTCCCAGCGGCACTCGGCCTCCGCCAGCGCGCGGCGCACGACGGGCACGAGCGCGGCCAGGTGCGCGCGCGCGGCCACCTCCGGCACCACGCCCCCGGTCTCGGCGTGCAGGTCCACCTGGCTGGACACCACGTTCGAGCGCGCGGCGAACATCCCCGCAGTCGCGCCGTGGCGCGGGTCGTCCGTCACGACGGCGGCGGCAGTCTCGTCGCAGGAGGTCTCGATGGCGAGCAGGTGCATATCACCAGTCTACGGGTCACCAGTCTCGGGCGCGGCAGCCTCCGGCGGCAGGGCGAGAGCAGCCGCAGGGCCGGCCGGCCCTCAGCGCCGAGCGTGGCGGCGGACCTCCGCCCGTCGTGCCCGCACTCACCGGCGGTCGTGCCCCCTACGGGCCGTCGTGCCCACAGAGGCAAGACGGCGCGATACACTGCGTGTGATGACACATCCGGAGTTCGACGCACCGGAACCGCCGGCCGAGGTCAGCGCCTCGTCCCTCCTGGACGCGCTGGGGCGGCCGCTGCATGACCTCCGCATCTCCGTGACCGACCGCTGCAACTTCCGCTGTCGCTACTGCATGCCGAAGGAGGTCTTCGGGCCTGACTTCGCCTTCCTCCCACGCTCGGAGGTCCTCGCGTTCGAGGAGATCACGAGGGTGGCGCGCCTGTTCGCGGAGCGCGGCGTGCGCAAACTGCGGCTGACCGGCGGCGAGCCCACCCTGCGCGCCCAGTTGCCCTCCCTCGTTGCGATGCTGCGCGAGGTGCCGGACGTGGACATTGCCATGACCACCAACGGCACCATGCTGCGGGCGCTCGCGCAGCCGCTGGCGGACGCCGGGCTGGACCGCGTCACGGTCAGCCTGGACTCCCTGGACGACCCCACCTTCCGGGCCATGAACGACATGGACTTCCCCGTCGCCCTGGTGCTGGAGGGCATCGCTGCGGCGGAGCGGGCGGGCCTGGCGCCGGTGAAGGTGAACGCCGTGGTGCGTCGAGGCGTGAACGACCACACGGTGCTGGCGCTGGCGGAGCACTTCCGCGGCACCCCGCACATCGTGCGCTTCATCGAGTTCATGGACGTGGGCACGACCAACGGCTGGCAGATGGACGAGGTGGTGCCCGCCTCCGCACTGGTGGCGGCGATCGACGCCCGCTTTCCGCTGGAACCCGTGGAGGCGAACTACACGGGCGAGGTGGCGCAGCGCTACCGCTACCGGGACGGCGCGGGCGAGGTGGGCTTCATCACCAGCGTCACGCAGCCCTTCTGCAGCACCTGCACCCGCGCGCGCCTCTCGGCGGAGGGCGGGCTCTACACCTGCCTCTTCGCCGGCGAGGGCACGGACCTCCGCGGCCCCCTCCGCGCCGGCGCCACCGACGCCGACCTCGGCGCGATCATCGACGGCACCTGGCGCGCGCGCACGGACCGCTACTCCGAACTGCGCACGGCCCAGACGCCCGGCTCGCGCAAGCGCGTGGAGATGTCCTACATCGGCGGGTAGCGCCGGTGTCATCCCCTCCGCGCGCGCGTAGACTGGCCACCTGATGCCCGATCGCGACGACGCACACCTCTCCCACATCGACGAGCGCGGCCATGCGCGCATGGTGGACGTATCCGCAAAGGACGTGACCACGCGCGAGGCCACGGCCCGAGGGCGCGTGGTGATGCTGCCGGAGACGCTGGCCATGATCGTGGAGGGGCGCGCGCCCAAGGGCGACGTGCTGGCCACGGCCCGCATCGCGGGGATCATGGCGGCGAAGCGCACGCACGAGTTGATCCCCATGTGCCACCCGCTCCCCATCAGCGGCGTCACCTTGGACCTCGCCCCCGCCGAGGCGGGCGACGCCATCGAGGTGGAGGCGACGGTGCGGGTGACGGGGCAGACGGGCGTTGAGATGGAGGCGCTGACGGCCGTCAGCGTGGCTGCCCTGACGGTCTATGACATGTGCAAGGCCGTGGAGCGCGGGATGCGCATCGAGGCGGTGCGCCTCGTGGCGAAGTCCGGCGGCAAGTCGGGCGACTACTCCGCCGACTGACCCCGATCGATGTCGCGCTTCTCCCGTTCGGGGTAGCGTGCTGCGCCTCAGGCCCTCGGAATGTCCGCACACGCCGGACGTGCGAGGGCCGGTAGGCGTAGCGGAAGACCGAGTCCCAGACGTCGAAGCCGCCGGCAGGAGGCCGCTACCGTCTTCCGCCCTCCAGGTACGCGGCGGCGGTGGCGATGGCGGCGTGGGCGTAGGGGATGTAGCGCTCGGGCGGCAGGTCGAGCGGGCGCAGGTCCTCGTGGCGCTCGCCGGAGGCGCCGGCGCCGAGGGCGGTCTGCGTGGTGTCGAGGCCGATGCTGAGTTCGTAGAGCGCGCCGTCGTTGCCGAGGATCACGCAGCCGAGGTCCGGGTCGCCGCCGCCGGGCGGTTCCACCTCGATGCCGTAGGCGAAGACGGCGCCGGGGAAGGGCGGGAAGGGGTCGATCAGCGCGGCGACCTCCTTCACCTGGGTGCGCAGCGCCTCCGCCGCGCGCTGCACGGTGGCGTCCGCCAGCGCGAGGAGGGTGGCGGGATCACGGGGCTCGGACATGGGGCCTCCTCCCAGCCGTCGTCACAGCCGTCGTCACAGCCGTCGTCACGGGTAAGCAATGCGCGCGCCGCCCGGACGAGGTAACTCGATGGGCGGGCGGGGGCGTCAGGGTATGATCATATGAGGCTCGGACGGCCAGACCGGGTGGTACGCCGCCCGGTGGCCGCGAGCGTGGCGTCTTTCCTCCCCCTCCACGGGGGCGTGGGCCGCCGGGACCGGGGCTGGTACGGATGCAGGCGACACGACAGCAGATCCTGGACCACCTGCGCGAGCATGGCGAGGGTAACGTCCGCACGCTGGGGGACGTCCTGGAACTGACCGCCACCGGCGTCCGCCAACACCTGATGATCCTGGAGCGCGAGGGCTTCGTCGCCAGCCGCGAGATGCGTGGCCGCGTAGGCCGGCCGGCACTGGTCTATCGCCTGACCGAACGGGGCGAGGCGCTCTACCCGAAGGCGTACGACCGCCTGGCGGTGGCCATGATCGCCGCCGCCCGCGACCGTCTGCCGGTGGAGGCGTTCAGCGACCTGATGCGCACGGCCGCGGGCATCCTGGCGGAGGAGCACGCGGAACGCGTGGGCCGTGGGGCGCCCTTCGAACGCCTGACGTCGTTGTGCGAGGTGCTGCGCGAGCAGGACATCGTGGTGGACTTCGAGCGCACGGCCGCCGGGTTCGTGCTGGAGCAGCGCACCTGCCCCTTCCACGACGCGGCGGAGGCCTCCACGGCGACATGCGACCTGGACACGGCCTTCATCGGCGCGCTCACGCAGATGGACGTGGCGCTGCTCACCTCGCGCGCTCGTGGGGACGACACCTGTCGCTTCCTGGTGCAGCCCGCCGGCCCCGCAGGCCCCGCTCCCCGGGTCGGACACGCGCCCGGAGAGACCGAGGCGCACTGAGTCGAGGCGCACTGAGTCGAGGTGCACTGGGCCGAGGCGCACCTTCTTGGGGGCCGAGGCGCGCTGGGCGCCGCATTCGCCGGCCGGCGGTCGCCCTCGACGCGCCGCAATGTGCCTGATCCTCCCGATATGTCGAGGGGCGCCGGCCCGGTGTGTCCGGGCGTGATGGAGTGCGGGGACGCGCGTCGACGCCTCACGGACGCGCGCCCTATCATGGCTCCATCCCCGGGCGGGGGTGAGTCTGGACTTGCCCGGTGTCAGTGATCTGCCCGGTGACCGCATGGCGCCGCATCCGCACGCGTGACCGATCGTCCCCCCACTCCGTCCTCAGCGGCGCCTGGCCCCGCGTGACCGGCGTGGGGGCGCGCGCGTCCGTGCGTGCACGGTGGGCGCACGGTCCGGGCCCCACCTCCACACCGCCTGCTGCGAGGCGGTCCCCTGCGGGAGGACCGTCCTGGCGGCACTTGATCAGCAGGCCGGGATCCCTGAGAAGCGGATCCCGGAGACCCCGATCCTGGAGACTATGGTCCCGGAGCGCAGGGGCGAGCAGAGGGGAGCAGCGGTGACGGTCTGGGTGGGCCGCTACTCCATGGTCTCCGGCCAGGTCCGCGAGCACGGGCCGTGGCTGGTGGACCGCGTCCGCCGGCGGGAGGAGGAGTCCCTCCGCCTGCTGGTGCTGGCCGAGCCCACGGACGCCCGCTCTGCCGAGTTCTGCCACGAGGTGGCGGAGGCGGTGGCGGCCCTCTTCGCGCGCGAGTCGCTCTCGATCACGGGGGGCCTGCTGCGCGCGCTGCGACAGGCGCACGCCAACCTGGCGGAGTGGAACCGGCGCTCTCTGCGCGAGCATCGCGTGGCGGTGGGCGTGACCTGCGTGGTGGTGCGGGACGAGGAAGTGCTGGTGGGCCAGGCCGGACCGGGCACGGTCTACCTACGCCAGGGCGACCAGGTCACGCGCCTGACCACGGAGGGCCTCCCGGCGGCGGTGCCGCTGGGCAGCGAGCAACCGATCGACCCGCTCTTCACCTCCGCCACGCTCAAGGACGGCCAGGTGCTGATGCTCAGCGCGAATGCGGAGCAGGCCCTGGGTCCGCGCACGATCGAGGCCGCCCTGTACGCGGGGCCGGAGCACACGCTGGCGCGCATCTTCCCCCACACCCGCACGCTCACGGACATGACCGCAGTCCTGGTGGCGGACCTGGACATCGACGAGGAACAGGCGGCCGCCCCGCTGGACTTCGACCCCACGGACGTGGGCGCCTACGACGAAGAACCGGAGGACTACGAGGGCCGCGAGGTCTCCATCACCGGCCTGGAAGACCGTCCCGCCCCGCCCCGCGCGAAGCGGCCGCGCGGGTGGAACGTGGTGGGGGGCGGCGGACGCACGCCACTGCCCTCGCTGCGTCGCGTGCGCGCGGCCGGGCGTCGTGGCGTGGGCGGCATGGGCGGCGTGGGCGGCGTGGGGGGCCTGGGGAACGGTGCGCCGCTGGTGCCGTGGCGCACCGCGGCCATCGTCGCCGGCGCCGCGCTGCTGCTGGCGCTGCTCGCCTGGCTCGTGCTGCCGGGCCTGCTCTCGGAAGACCGCGCGCAAGAACTGGAGGACGCGCTGACGCAGGCGCACGCGCAACTGGCGGCGGCGGCGGTGGCGGACACGCCCGCCGGCGAACGCGAGGCGTTGCGCAACGCCCTGGCGCGGGTGGAACGCGCGCGCTCCCTGGCGGCGGACGATCCGCGCATCGCGCAGGTGGAGGCGGACGTGGAGGCGCGCCTGCTGTTGCTGGACGCGGTCACCAACGTGGGCACGCTCACGGAGGTGCTCGCCTTCGAGGGATCGGTCACGGCGCCTGTCCAGCCGGAGCAACTGATCATCGGCGGCCGCGCGCTCTGGCTGCGGGAGAGCGGCCGCGGCCGCATCGTCCGCATTGACCCCACGGGGGCGGAGGAGCCGGCGGAGCGCTTCGTCGCCGGGCAGACCTACGGCGGCGTGGTGGCGCGCGACCCGCTGGCCATGGCGTGGGACGCCTCCACCGGACGCCTGCTGGTGGTGGACGCCGGCCGCTCCCTGTTCGCCATCGAGGACGACCCGGACGTGCTGGACTCGGGGGACGCGGAGCCGGAGGTGCTGACCCTGCGGGACGCGCAGGAACTGCGCTCGGTGGCCGCGCTGGCGGTGTACCTGGGCAACCTCTACATCCTGGACCCGGTGGCCGGCGAAGTATGGAAGTACCTCCCCGCCGCCGACGGCTTCGACTCCGAGCGCAGCGGGCTGCTGGGCGGCGTGGACCTGGAGGGTGCGAGCGGCCTGGCCGTGGACGGCGAGGTGTTCATCCTGGACGGGGACGCCGTGCGTCGCTTCATCGCCGGCCGCGAGGTGGAGCCGATCCTCTCCGGGATCGACGAGCCGCCTCAGTCGGCCACGGGGCTGGTGGAGGACGTGTTGCGCGGCCTGCTCTACCTGGCGGATCGCGGGCACAGCCGCATCGTGGCCACGGAGGGCACGGGCCCGTTCCTGCGCCAGTACCGCCACCCGGACTTCATCGACCTGCGCGGCGTGGCGGTGGCCCCGGACGGCACCGCGCTCTACGCGCTCACCGGCGCGGGCGTGACGTCCTTCCCCATCCAGCCCCGCCAGGAGTAGGCAACACCGGCCGGTCGAGGCCTCTCGAGCGCCTCTCGAACGCCTCTCGAGGCGGCCTTACCCCAGGCCGCGCGAGCGGAGGACGGTGACCGTGGCTTCGGCCAGGGGGCGGCACCGCACCTGGAGGTCCCAGTCCAACTCCGCCGAGGCTTCCAGGAACCGCTCCAGGGCCTGCAGCGTGGTGGGGTAGCGGCGGCGTTCGTGCTCCACGTCCACGGCGCGGTGGCCCTGCAATTTGCGCGGGCCCTCGCGGCCGCCGGCGGGGGTGTACCAGTCGCGCAGGGCCACGCCGCACCCGGCCGCGAACATCATGCCGCCCAGCGGCGTGGCCACCGGGGGCACGCCCTGCGCCAGCGCGCGCGAGGTGAGGCGACGGTGCGCGGACTCGTACTCCATCATGAGGTGCCCGCCGGGGGGGACCAGGGCCGCCAGCCGCTCCACGATCTGCACGTCGATCGCCTCGGGGATCTCGACGTCGCCGCCGGCCACGGGCACCTGGCCGCGGAAGTCCGTGACCTCCACCCAGTTCTGGCCCGGGTGAGGGCCGGCGTGGTGCAGGCCGGTGAGCACCGGCTCCAGCGTGCGGCCCAGTTCGTCCGTCTCCAGGAAGGCGCGGAAGTGGCGTGCGCCGGCGCGGTTGCGCGGCCCCAGTTCCACGGACAGCCGCACGCCCTGCCCCACCGTGGCCGCGTCCAGCGCCGCGAGGGGATGCGAGGCCTCCTCGCTGGCGGGCAGCCAGCCCTCCTCGCGTCCGGCGCGGCGGATGTCGTTGGTGGTGGCGGTCACGAGGCTCCTCGATGGGTCTGGGGTGATGGGTCTGGGGTGATGGGTCTGGGGTGATGGGTCTGGGGTGATGGGTCTGGGTTGATGGGTCTGGGTTGATGGGTCTGGGGCGAGATTCGGCGGGCGGAGGGCGCGTGTCTCACCGCGCCTCACTTCGCACCTCGTGGGTGAGGGTAGCGCGCGGCCCGACCTCTCGCCGAGCGCTCCCGATTACACTGGCGCCCCATGGCCGAAGACGCACCCGCCCCCACTCCCGCTCCCACCGGCGACGCCCGCACCGCCTCCGCGGCCCCGCTCGACGAGGAGACGCTACGCGCCTACGCCTCGGCGGTGCGGGCGCTGCTGGACCACGGGGGCTTCGAGCGCACGGGCGACGTGCAGCAGGCGAAGAGGTGGGACTTCGACCACATCACGCGCTGGCTGGACGCGAACGGCCGGCCCGACCGCCGCCTGACGGTGCACGTGGCGGGGTCGAAGGGAAAGGGCTCGGTCGCCTCGATGGTGGCGGCCATCCTGCGCGAGGCGAGCCGCGCGTCCGGTGGCGGGCCGGTACTGCTGCTGACCTCGCCGGACCTGCACTCGCCGCGCGAGCGCATCCAGGTGGACGGCCGCCCGCTCTCCTACCTGGAGTTTGCGGAGGTGGCGGGGACGCTCCTCGCCGACCCGGAGGCGGCGGCCTGGTCGTACTTCGAGATGCTCACGGTGATGGGCTGGGTCGCCGGGCAGCGCTCCGGGTGCGAGTGGCAGGTGGTAGAGGTGGGCCTGGGGGGACGCCTCGACACGACGAATGCGGTGGCCGAGAAGCAGGTGGCCGTCATCACGCCCATCGACCTGGAGCACGTGGCCATCCTGGGCGACTCGATCCCGGCGGTAGCGCGCGAGAAGGCGGGCATCATCACCGGACCGTGCGAGGTGGTGGCGGAGCCCATGCGCGCCAGCGCCATCGACGTGGTGCGCGAACGCAGCGCCGAGGTGGGCGCCACGCTGCACGAGGTGACGGAGGAGTGCGCCCTGCGCGTGCTCTCGTCCGGCCTGGAGGGCCAGAAACTGGACATCCGCACGCCGGTTCGTACCTACCGCAACCTGGAGACGGCCCTGGTGGGCCCGTACCAGACGGAGAACCTGGCCACCGCGCTGCGCGCCGCGGAACTGGCGTGGGCCTCGGCACACCCGGGCGAAGACCTGCCGGAGGCGGCGGTGCGCGACGCCCTGCGAGGCTTCCGCATGCCCGGACGCTTCGAGGTGGTGAAGCAGCAGCCGCTGGTGATCCTGGACGGCCTGCACACGCCGCTGGCCGCGCGCCGCTTCGCGGAGGGCCTGCGCACGCTGCCGGTGCCGAAGCGGCGCGTGTGGGTGCTGGGCGTGCTTTCGGACAAGGCGCTGGACGAGATGGTGGAGCCGCTGCTGGCGGCGGGCGACGACGTGATCGTGGCGCCCGCCGGCTCAACCCGCTCTGCCGAGGTGGGCGACGTCGTGCGTGTGGTGAACGCGCGCGGCGCCATTGCGCAGCAAGCCGCCTCGGTCGTGGAGGCCGTGGAGCGGGCGCGCGAGATGGCGGGGGAGCGCGGGGCGGTGCTGGTGGTGGGGTCGCTGTACGTGGTGGCGGCGGCGCGGGAGCACCTGCTCGGCATTGCCGGGGACCACGCCCTCGGACTGCGCTGACGGCCCCTCGCGTATGCCTCGGGTACGATCCGCAGCGGACACGTACCGCCGGTGTGCAGTTGTGATGGAGGCCGTGCATGGCTGAGGGGCGTCCGCGCGTGGTGGTGACCGGGTTGGGCGTCATCTCCCCCCTGGGCATCGGCCTGGAGGCGTTCTGGGAGAACGCCACGGCGGGACGGTCGGGTGTGGGCCTGATGCAGCAGGCGGACACCACGGCCTACCCGTGCAAGGTCGCCGGCGAGGCGATGAACTTCGACTACACCCTCTACATGGACCGCAGGGACGGGCGGCGCATGGCGCGCTTCAGCCAGATGGCCGTGGCCGCCTCTCGCATGGCCCTCGACCACGCCGGGCTCGGCCTGGGCGCCCTCGCCGCCCTCGACGCGCCCGAGCGGGAGCGCATCGGCGTGTTGATGGGCAACGGCGGCGGGGGGCTCCCCAACGACATGGAGGCCGTCTCCACCATGCAGGGCCGGGGCGGCATGAAGGTGGACCCCTTCTACGTCTCCAAGCGCCTCTCCAACATGGCCGGCGGCAACGTGGCCATCCAGTTCGGCCTGCTGGGCTACAACAACACCGTCACCACCGCCTGCGCCGCCGGCACCCAGGCCATTGGCGACGCGGTCGAGGTGATCCGACGCGGCGCGGCGGACGTGATGCTCGCCGGTGGCGCGGAGGCCGGGATCTGCGAACTGGGCCTGGCGGGCTTCTCCTCCATGCGCGCGCTGAGCAGCGGCTTCAACGACACGCCTGAGCGCGCCTCGCGGCCGTTCGACCGCGACCGGGACGGCTTCGTGCCTGCGGAGGGCGCGGGCATGCTGGTGCTGGAGTCGCTGGACCACGCGCGCGCGCGCGGCGCCGAGCCGCTGGCGGAGGTCACGGGCTACGGGGTGAGCGCGGACGCCGCCTACCTGGTGGCGCCTGCGGAGAACGGCGCCGGCGCCGCGCGCGCCATGCGCCTTGCCCTGGCGGACGCGCGCCTCGACCCGTCGCAGGTGGACGCGGTCTCCGCGCACGCCACCTCCACGGACGTGGGCGACCGCGCCGAGAGCGAGGCGCTGAAGTCGGTCTTCGGGGAGCACGCCGCCCGCCTGCACGTCTCCGCCATGAAGTCCCAGATCGGCCACCTGCTGGGCGGGGCCGGCGGCGTGGAGAGCGTGGCGGTGGTGCAGTCCCTGCGCACCGGCGTGGTCACCCCCACCCTCAACCTGGACCACCCGGGCGAGGGCTGCGACCTGGACTACGTCCCGCACGAGTCTCGGCAGGCAGACCCGCGCGTGATCCTGAAGGACTCCTTCGGCTTCGGCGGCCAGAACGCCGTCCTCGTCTTCCAACGGTTCGCGGGCTAAGCGTCCAGGAGCGGAGCGCATTTGCTCTCCGCGCGGCCTGAGCAGTTCCTCCAGGCGCTCGAGCGTCTCCGCCATGCCGTCCTCCGTCCCCATCTCCAGCACCTTCTCCAGGTCCTCCGCGGAGGCGTAGACCGTCTCCCCGGTGATCGTGGTGACGCCGTCCGCCTCGTCGAAGGTCAGGGTGGTCACCGCCTCCGGCGGGATCATGTCGCCGGGGCCCCCTGCGGCGTTCTCAGCGCCTAACGGGACCACGGGTACACTCGATGGTGCTGTGAAGTACCACCTCGTCACCCTGGGCTGCGCCAAGAACACCGTGGACTCCATGCGCCTGGAAGCGGCACTGCGAGGCGGACGCCACACGTCCGTGGCCGAGCCGGAGCAGGCGGACCTGCTGCTGGTCAACACCTGCGGCTTCATCGACGCCGCCAAGGACGAATCGATCGAGGTGGTGCGCGAACTGGACGCTGGCCGCCAGGCCGGCCAGCAGTTGTACGTGATCGGCTGCCTCACCCAGATCGCAGAGGAGACGGTGCGGCAGGCGGTGCCGGGGGTGGACGCCACCTTCGGCGCGGAGCAGTGGGACGCCATTGCGGCGTCCGTGGGCGCGGCCTCCGCCACGTTCGACATCCCGGACACGGCGCTGCCGGTCCTGGGGCAGCCCAGCGCCTACCTCAAGATCTCGGACGGCTGTGACCGGCCGTGCACGTTCTGCATCATCCCCACCATCAAGGGCAAGATGCACTCCGGCGCCGCGCGCACGCTGATCGCGGAGGCGCGCATGTACGCCGCCGCGGGCGCGAAGGAACTGGTGCTCGTGGCCCAGGACTCCACCGCCTACGGGGAGGACGAGGGCGACCGCGACGGCCTGGCGCGCCTGCTGGAAGAACTGTCGGAGGCCGTCCCCGAGGTGCCGTGGATCCGGCTGATGTACGCCTACCCCGGCCGCGTGACGCCTCGACTGGCGGAGGCGATGGCCGGCCTGCCCAACGTGGTGCCGTACATGGACATGCCGCTGCAGCACGGCAGCGACGCCATGCTCCAGCGCATGAAGCGCCCCCGCCTCAGCAAGTCCCACGAGAGCATCGAGGTCATCCGCCGGGCCATCCCGGACGTGGTGCTGCGCTCCACCTTCATCGTGGGCTTCCCAGGCGAGACGGACCAGGAGTTCGAGGAACTGCTGGACTTCGTGGACGAGCACCAACTGGACCACGTGGGCGCGTTCACGTACTCCCCGCAGGTGGGCACGCCCGCGGAACAGATGCCGGACCAGGTGCCGGAGGACGTGAAGGAAGCGCGCTACGGCGAACTCATGGAACTGGCGCAGTCCATCTCCCACGCCTCGAACCGCGAGATGGTGGGGCGTGAGGTGGACATCCTGGTGGAGTCCCGCGAACCGACGCAGTCCGCCAGCGGCGAACCCGTGGTGGTGGGCCGCACCTATCGCGACGCGCCGGAGGTGGACGGCCTGGCGTTCCTGAAGGGCACGTACGCGATGGGCCAGATGGTGCGCGCGCGCGTGGACGGCGCCCTCCCGTACGACCTGCTCTGCACCCCCGTGGCGGATGCCGCTGAGGCCGCGTTCGGAACGGCCGCGGACGCCTCGCCGCGCCCGTAGGGGCGCCTTCCCGCTCGCCGTGAAACTCGGAAACCTGCGATTACGCGAGCACAGGCGTGGAAATTCGTGCTTTCGTGCGCATGATGGCCGTCATATCCGCCATGTCTGTCATAATTTACGTGAAGTTAACGTGATTGTGCCCACTTTCACTTGCGAAATTGGTCACAATCGGTCACACTACAGACATCGGGAGACGGACGGAATGGGGAACGGCCCCATGGCGGACCAGGACCGGTAGAAGGAATCAGACCGAAATGAACAACCCCTCCATCCAGCGCATCTACAGCGACATCGTCGCCCGTGGTTACCGCAACGCCCCGACCTACAACGAGGTCAAGCGAGACATGCGCGAACTGTCGCGCCGCATGGACCCGCTGGTCGGCTTCCGCGGCTAGTCCTTCGGCGGAGGCGGGATCCCCCTCCTCTCTCTCCGCCGATCCGCATCGAACGCGCCCCGTCCCCGCGGGGCGCGTTTGCGTTTCCGCTCCGCACTCCCGAGGAGCACTTCGGAGGAGCACTTCCGAGGAGCCCTCGGAAGCCCCGCGAGCACCAGACCCGGTGGGCAACGATCGAAGAAGCCCGCCGGGTGGCGGGCTTCTTCGTATCTCCGGGCGCGGGCGCCCTCTCTGGACGGCGCTCTGCCGTCTGTGACCTCTGCCGTCTGTGGCCTCTGGTCTCTGGGCCTCTGGCGCTAGACGGCGATGGCGGGGCGCTCCTCGGAATCCTGCTCGTGGATCATGCCGTCCAGGACGAGTTCCAGCGCCATGGTGTGGGCGCAGGCGCGCTCACGGGCAAAGAACGGGCAGCCGCACTGCCACTCGCCGTCCTGGAAACGGACCTGGTGTTCGCCGTTGTTGCCGCGGATGGTCACGGCCAGGGCGCTCACGTCAAACCTGGAACGGTCCTCCGCGTACCGGTGCGCCTTCTCGATCTTCCCGATCATCCCTGAGTGCATGAAGACTCCTCGCGCTGCACAAACACGAACGCCACGGATGGGCCGTGGCGTTTCACCGGGGAGCACAACGTTGCTGCGAGCGATCCACTGGACACCTCCCCGTCTTTTCGGTGGTCCCGGGACTCTCGTCAGGGCGGACGCTACGCCTCTCCGATCCGAGTCGTCAACATTGCGCCACCGCGCACGAATGCCGCATCTCCCCGCCATGCCCGGAATGGCAGGTTTGCCGCATCCGGCGGACACTTGGACAGGCCCCCGACATGTGCGGCCGACATGCGCGGCGCATCGAGGCGCATCGAGGCGCGGGGCCACGCTGGCCCGGCACCGCACTCACGCGGCACACCAGACGCACGGAAGGGCGGAGACGGTGATGCGGGAAATGCATGACGAGATCCTCGCGGCCCGGGAGCGCATCCGCGGGCGGGTGCGCGAGACGCCGGTGCTGTTGAGCACGGTGCTGAGCGAGGTGGCCGGCGCGCCCGTGATGCTGAAGTGCGAGAACCTGCAGCGCACGGGCTCCTTCAAGCCGCGCGGCGCCATGAACATGCTGGCCACGCTCTCTCCTCCGGCGGCCGTGGTCACGGCCAGCGCGGGCAACCACGCGCAGGGCGTGGCGCTGGCGGCCAGCGAGTTCGGGCTGAGCGCCACCGTGGTCATGCCTCGGACCGCGCCGATCGCGAAGCAGCACGCCACGGCCGGCTACGGCGCGGCGGTGGAGTTGGTGGACGGCACGCTCGCGGACGCCATCCAGCGTGCCGAGGCGATCGCGTCTGAGCGCGGCCTGGTCTTCGTGCCGCCCTTCGACCACCCGCTGATCGTGTCGGGGCAGGGCACGCTGGGCCTGGAGGTGCTGGAGCAGGAGCCGGACGTGCGGTGCGTCCTGGTCCCTGCGGGCGGCGGCGGCCTGCTGGCGGGCGTGGCGGCGGCCGTGAAGTCAGTGCGCCCGGACGTGCGCATCGTGGGCGTGCAGACGGCGGCGATGCCGGGCATCGTGCGGTCGCTGGAGGCGGGCGCGCCGGTGGCGGCTCCGGCCGTGCGCACGCTGGCGGACGGCGCGGCGGTAGCCGGGCCTTCCGCGCTCACGCTCGACCTGATCCGCCGCCACGTGGACGAGGTGGTCACGGTCTCTGAGGAGGCGATCGCGCAGGCCATTGTGCTGCTCATGGAGCGGTCGCGCCTCGTGGTGGAGGGGGCGGGGGCGCTGACCACGGCGGCCATCCTGGGCGGCGCGGTGACGGACCCGGGCCACACGGTGTGCGTGGTCTCCGGCGGCAACATCGACCTGAACGTACTGGGGCGGGTGTCGGCGCGCGGCCTGGTGCTGGCGGGGCGGCATCGCACGCTCACGGTGGCTGCGGCGAACACGCCGGGCGAACTGGCCCGCGTGACCAGCGCGATCGCGGAGGCGGGCGCGAACATACTCGAGGTGCGCCATGACCTGGTCACGGCGGACTTGCCGGTGGCCGTGGCCCGCATCACCTTCCGCCTGGAGGTCGCCGACCCCGCCGCCTTCGACCACCTGCTGCGCTCCCTGATGGAGGGCGGCCTGGTGGCCGGCGTGGCGACGGACCTGAGCACACCCGCCGCTGCCGAGACTCCGCACTAAGACCTCGCACTGGGGCCTCGCACTGGGGCCTCGCACTGGGGCCTCGCGCTGGGGCCTCGCACTGGCCGAGGGCACGAGCACTTGCGCGCTACGCGAACGCCGCCTCCACCCGGTAGCGCGCGCCGCCGGGGCCGAGGTGGGAGCGCATCAGTACGGCGCGCGTGGCGGTGAACTCTGCGGGCGGCGGTGGTGGCAACGCCCGCACGGCCTGCGCCACGGAGCGACGCTCCGCGGCCGTGGCGCTCCTGCGGAGGCGGCCCAGCGTCAGGTGCGGCTGGTAGCGCTCCTCCGTCCGAGGCCGGCCCAGGGCCTCCCGCACCGCGGCGTCCACGCGCGCCACGAGCGCATCCAGGGCCACGAGGTCGCCCTCCACGCGCAGCATGGCCGAGCCCGTGCGCGCCGCCGGCCCGAACGTGTCCGGCGCCCCCAGCGCCAGGCGGACGCGCAGCGGGGGCACGTGACGCCCGAGCGCCGCGACCAGCGCCGGGACGCCTCCGTCATCCACACTTCCGTCGTCCACACTGCCTTCGTCCACCTCGCCCAGGAAGCGGACCGTGAGGTGGAGCATGTCCGGCTCCACCGGTCGCAGCAGCGCGCGCACGTCACGAGGCAGCGCCGCCAGGGTATCGGCGGCGGCGTTGCGCCAGGGCCCGGGCGCCTCCACGGCCATGAAGAGGCGCACCGTCAGGCCCCCCCGCCCGGCGACGCCTCGTGATGACCGTGGAGGCGCAGGAAGCGCGCGGCGTTGCCGCCCAGCACGGCCTCCCTGGCCTCTGCGGGCAGGGCGGCGGCGACCTCGGCGCGGTCCAGCGCCTGGGGGCGTAGCGGGAAGTCCGAGCCCCACGCCAGGTGACGCGGGCCCAGCAGTGCGATCAGCGTGCGGTAGACCTCCGCCGGGTCGTCGCGGCGGTAGAGGTAGGCGGCAGCGGCGGTGTCGAAGATCACCCGGTCGGCCTCGATCGTGGCGCGCACCTCCGGCATGAGGGCAAAGAAGGGGAAGCCGGCGCCCAGGTGTGCGGCCACCACGCGCGCCTCCGGCTGCGCCTCCAGCACCGCCCAGAGGGCTGCCGCGTCCAGCCCGCCGGCCTTGCCGGGGTAGTCGTGGCCCAGGCCCTCCGAGCAGTGCGCCAGCACCGGCAGGGCCGTCTCCGGGAAGCGCGCCGGGGCCGTCTCGCGCACCTCGCCCACGCCGTGGGCGCCGGGGGGCGGCGCCGGCGTGGGGACGAAGGCGAGCAGGCGACCGTCCGAGGCGGCGGCCACCTCCACGAGGTAGGCGGCATGGTCTCGCGCCAGGGCGGGGTCGTCCCACCAGAATCCGCACGCCACGGAGACGTCCACGCCCGCCTGCTGCATGGAGGCCAGCAGGTCCTCTGCGGTGGCCATGGCGGCGCGCGCGTCCGCGTACATCTCCGCGAACGCGGGCTCGCTCCGCGCGATCCGAGTTCGTCGCGCGACGAACTCGGGCGGGAAGATGTGCGTATGGATGTCCACGATCACGCCGGGGATCGTACAGTGGGACGGCTGAAGCGGCGGGGGTAGCACGGGCTCCGGGGCGACTCGGCGCCCGCACGGCGAACCGCTTCATGGCTCGAAGGTCCCAGTCCCACGGGGCTCACACGCTGGACGACTCCGCGGCGGCGCTGCCTCCGCTGCGCTTTGATGCGCCCGAAGCCACCCCCGGCGCCCACGCCTACGCCGACTACGCCGACTACGTCCCGCCGCGCGACCGCTGGCTGCGCCGCTACCGAGGCGCGCTGCTGCTGGCGCTGGCCTGCGCCGTCCTCATCGCCGGCGCGTGGATCGCCTGGACGCCCGTGCTGCAGGCCGTGGCGGAGGGCGCCGCGTCGCTCGCGGGGCGCGAGGGGGACGGGCGGATGCAGGTGACCGTGAGCGTGGCCCTCGTGGCCGTCGCGCTGCTCGGCTTCGCCGCCGCCTGGGGGCGTGACACGCACCCGCGCCGGGCGGTGCGCCTGTCTCGAGGGCGTGGGAGGATGGCCCTCGACGCCATCGCCGGGGCGCTCCGCGACGACCTGCTGACGCTGCGCGAGGTGCGCGGGGCGGAGGTGCGGGTGGAGAACCGGGGGCGTCGAGGCCTGCTGCTCCACGCCTGGCTCCAGGTCCACGCCGATGCCCGCATCGACGAGACGCTGGAGCGGGTGGACGTACTGGCGGACGAACTGGTCTACGAGCGGCTGGGCCTCGTGCTCGCGGAACCGCCGCTGGTGGACGTACGGTACGACGAACTCGACCTCCGGGCCGCGCGCACCAGCGCCGCCGGGCATCGACATGACGAGGATGCATGACCGACGACCACGAGCGCCCCGTCACCCAGCCACCGCGCCCCTTCGACGACGGCTCCACGGACACGATGGACGGGGCGCCCCCCGCCGGCCTGCCGGCCGTGGCTGACCTGGACTCCGGGGAGGCTGCAGACGGCGAGGACTCCGACTCAGGGGGGCCGGAGGTGGTCGCGGAGGGGGTGGAGCCGGAGGAGCCGGCGCCGTTTGAGGACCTCTCCGAACTGCCGGCGTTGCTGGAGGCGTTGCTGTTCGTCGCGGACCACCCCATCGACTCCGGGTACCTCGCACGGGCGGTGGAGTTGAGCGTGCCGCGCGTGGAGCACGCGCTGGACGCGCTGGCCGAGTCGTTGCGCGAGGGGCGTCGGGGCATCCGCCTGCAGCGCGGACCGGCGGGCGTGCAACTGGTGAGCGCGCCGGAGGCCGCCGAGCAGGTGGAGCGCTTCCTGGGGCTGGAGGCGAACCGTCGTCTCTCCCAGGCGGCGCTGGAGACCCTCGCCATCATCGCCTATCGGCAGCCCATCACTCGCGGCCAGATCGACGCTGTACGGGGCGTGTCCTCGGACGGGGCGGTGGCCACGTTGCGGGCGCGCGACCTGATCGAGTCCGCCGGTCACGCCTCCGGCCCCGGCCGGCCCATGCTCTTCCGCACCACCCAGCGCTTCCTGGAGCACTTCGGCCTGGAGCGGCCCGGACAATTGCCGCCACTCCCGGAGGACGTTGACCTCCCGCCCGCCGAGATCCAGGCCCAACTCGGGCTGGACGAGGACATCGTCCTCGAAGCCCTCAAGCCTCGCGAAGAACCCGAGCCGGAGTGGTCCCCCGAGGGCGCCCAGGACGGCGAGGACAGCGAGGGCGGCGAGGACGGCGACGCGCGGACGGTCGAGGCTGGCGAGGACGGCGAGGCCGCGGCCGAAGCGGACCGCGGGGCCGACGGCGACGAGGACGGCCCCACCGCCGGAGAGACCGACGCCACCGAAGACCTCGACGCCTCCGACGGCACGATGTCCGACGCCGCCGACGAGATCGACGAGGCGATCGCGGCCTCCGGCATCGGTGACCTCGTCGACATCCCCTCGGACGTGCGGGCGCTGAGTGACGCCGCCGAGCAGGCGTTCGAGGCCTCGCGCGACCGCCTCACCGCGGTGGAGGACGCCCCCGCGCCGGACGTCGCGGGCGCACCGGACGAGTTCGAGGAAGCCCCCGAGGACGCCTCGGACGGGTAGCGCGGCCAGGTCTCCGAGCGAGGGCTCCGACCGGGGCCGCAAGCCGGGGCAGCGCGAGGTGGTGACGCTCCGTACACTGGATGGCATGACTGAACGCGTCCTGGTCGCCATGTCCGGCGGGGTGGACTCCGCCGTCGCCGCCGCGCTCTTGCATCAGCAGGGGTACGACGTGGTGGGAGTCACGCTGCGCCTGTACACGGAGGCGGACGGCGCGGCGCTCTCCTCCGGCCGGACGTGTTGCGGCATTGAGGACGTAGGCGACGCGCGGGCGGCGGCGCAGGCGATCGGCATTCCGCACTACGTCCTGAACATGGAGCGCGAGTTCGAGCGAGACGTGCTGGACGCGTTCGTGGACTCCTACGCCCAGGGGCGCACGCCCAACCCGTGCCTGAACTGCAACCAGTACGTGAAGTTCGACACCCTGCTGGAGCGCGCCATCGCCATGGGCTGCGACCGTCTGGCCACGGGCCACTACGCGCGCATCGAGCGCGACGGCGACGTGCACCGCCTCCACCGCTCCGAGGACGACGCGAAGGACCAGTCCTACGTCCTCTACACGCTGGGCCAGGAGGCGCTGCGTCGCACGCTGTTCCCGCTGGGCGCGATGACCAAGACGGAGACGCGCGCGGTGGCGCGCAACGCGGGCCTGCCGCTGGCGGAGAAGCCGGACAGCGTGGACATCTGCTTCGTGCCGGGCGGCGACTACCGCGAGGTGCTGGCGCAGCGCGGCGTGCCGGCGGCGCCGGGCGCCATCGAACGCGTGGACGGCAGCACGGCCGGCGAGCACGCGGGCGTGGCGCACTACACCGTGGGACAGCGGCGCGGCCTGGGCGTTGCGGAGGGCGAGCGACGCTTTGTCACGGACATCGACGCGAAGCGCAACGTGATCGTAATCGGTGGCGAGGCGGACCTCTACCGGCGGCGGGTGGAGGCCACGGAGCCGCACTGGGTGGTGAACCCGCCGGAGCCCGGCGAGGCGCTGCGGGCGCGCATCCGCTACCACGCCCAGGAGGCGGAGGTGACGGTGACCGCGCTGGACGCCCACGGCTTCACTGCGGAGTTCGCCGCCCCCGTACGCGCCCCCGCGCCGGGACAGGCGATCGTCCTCTACCGGGGCACGGAGGTGGTGGGGGGCGGAATGATCGACCGCACGGAGCGATAGGCCGGACTGCCGCACCTGCGCCGGGCACATCTCGGCCTGGCCCATCTCGGCGCACGAGGCGAGGCGGTGTGGAGTTCCCCGCCCTGCTACGCTCACGGCTGCTTGACCCGCGCTTTGCAACGCGTGTGGCATCGCCGATACGATGAAGTGGAATGGTGAGGAGACCGCGCCACCTATGCTGCTCGTAACCCTCGCCGAGGTCCGTGACGTTGTTGTGATCGTCTATGGCGCCATGGGCATCATCCTGATGCTGGCGCTGGCGATTGCCGCCTTTGGGCTGTGGTTCGCCGTGCGTGCCCTCACCCGTTCCGTCCGCGACCTGCTGGACGATCCCGTGAAGCCCACGCTGGACGACATCCGTCACACCGTGCAGAACGTGCGCGGCACCTCGGAGTTTGTGGCGGACACCGCCGTGCACCCGATCATCCGTACCGTCGCCGTCGTCCGAGGCGTGCGTCGGGGAGTGGCCACCGTCACGGGCATCCGCAACCGACGGTCGAAGTAGCGCGCGATGTTCAAGACGCTCGCCGTCGTCACCGTCTCGGTCGCTATCGGCTACGTGGCCGCGCGCCAGTTGCTCTCCAACGAGACGCGGCTGGACGGCCTGCCGGAGGGCGCCCGCGGCCCGCTGGAGGCCGCGCGTCGCGGCCTGCTCGAGGCGCGTGAACGCGCCCGCGTCGCCCTGCATGAGGCGCGCGATGAGCGCCTGGCCGCGGAGGCGGAACTGACGGCCCGGTATCGCGAGAAGGCCGGCCGCTCCACCGACATCACCTCGTCGACCTAGCGCCCGCGCGTCCTCGCCACCGGGCGTCCTCGCCACCGGGCGTCCTCGTCACCGCGCCAGCCCTCGGCACCGCGCCAGCCCTCGGCGCACCACGGGCATCCGTGGCCGGGCCTTCTGTCCCGTGGGAAGTCCCTTCGGTACACTCAATCGTGGAGAGGTGGCCGAGCGGTTGAAGGCGCTCGTCTCGAAAACGAGTAGGCGCGCAAGTGTCTCGCGGGTTCGAATCCCGCCCTCTCCGCCACCCTGGCCCCGCCTCGGACATCCCGAGGATGACACGGGGCGGTGTGGCGTGTGATCCTCGCACGGACTCCCGGACGCCCTCCCACAACCACCGGAGGCGTCAGGCGCTCACCCGGGACGGTGGGTGCACGGGGCCGGCCTCGCGGAGAGGTGCTGGAGTGGTTGAACAGGCTCGCCTGGAAAGCGTGTAACGGGGGAAACCTCGTTCGTGGGTTCGAATCCCACCCTCTCCGCCATCCTTTTCCCTCTGACCGGAGCGCCCGGCCACAGAATCAGTCTGCGTGGCAACCGTGGTAACAGCGCCAGGATTGAGACGCATCCGGCCCCTGATGGTTGGACTGCTCATCCTCTTACTCGCTCCCGGCTGCACCAGCCTGGTGGAGCACGCCCCACGCGATCCGGAGTTTGAGGCCTCCGCAGACGCGACCACCGCCCACCGCGCGCTCCCGGCGCCAACCGGTACACGGACGAGCGAAGCAGGAGCCCGGTCCACGACCGAGCCTCGGGAAGTCGACAGCACGCTGTCCTCGACGGTGGTTCCTCAGCCTACCGAAGTGATGCCCTCCCCCGTCCCTACCCAGCCTTCGACCGCGACGCATGTGCCTACGTCCGTGCCGACCTCGCAGCCAACACCCACCGCCACCTCGACAGCACCGCCAACCCCCATCGCCACTCTGATACCGCAGCCGACAGCCACGCCGCCACCAGCCCTTCCCGCGCCGACCCATACGAGCACGCCCGCTCCCGACCCCCTCTGGATATCGGCATTCTGCAACTACGGCCCCACCTCTGAGGAGGGATGCGCTGCGAACGGATCCGCGGGGGTCTACGCCGACCTTGGGTGGGATCTCTGGGCGAATGTGGTTGAGTGGGAACATCTCCTGCTTGAACTGGACGGCGTGCCCTACTCCGGCGAGGAGTTCGGCATAGCGTTCGCGTCCCTCGCTCCCGGCTCATACCGGCTTCGTCTCCACGAGCGGCGGAATGGGGTGACTGTCATCTCTGAGCCAACCTGGTTCACCATCCTCATGCGAGCGGCTCCAGTCCTGCCCCCGCCGAACCCCTTCGCGGCCGAGTGCGCCACCTACATGGCCGCGCTCAGTGAAGCGCGAGCGACAGGGGCGGCCGCCCCATACATCGCCTGGGTTCAGTCGCAAGTGGCCTTCTACTGCAACTGAACCTTTGACGCGAAGACCAGACGGGCGCCTCGCGGCGCCCGTCTGCGATTGTGCATGCCGAGGGGCGAGCGGCTACTGCTCGAAGACCCAGGCGTCCGTGGCGCGGGACCAGGCGATGGGCTCGATGCCCTGGAACCAGATGCCGATCTCGCGGGCGGCGTCCTCCTGGTTGGCGGAGCCGTGGACCAGATTGCGCCCGATCTCCAGGCCGAAGTCGTGGCGGATGGTGCCGGGGTCCGCCTCGGTGGGGCGGGTGGCGCCCATGGTCTGGCGGGCAGCGGCCACGGCGTCCGTGCCCTCGAAGACGGCGGCGATGATGGGGGCGCTGGTGATGTACTGCACGAGGCCGGCGAAGAAGGGCTTCTCCACGTGCTCCGCGTAGTGCTCGCGCGCGACCGCCTCGGTGGCCTGCAACATGCGCACGGCTACCGGCTTCAGCCCGCGGGACTCCAGGCGGCGCAGCACCTCGAAGGCGAGGCCTCGCTGCATGGCGTCCGGCTTCACGAGGACCAGCGTGCGTTCCATGGGTGTCATGCTCCTTCGTCCAGCATTGGTGTCGTCCAGCATTGATGTGTTGCGCGTTGCTGCGGGCCGCTTAGGCGCCCGCATCCGTCTGCGGCCGGGTGATCGAGGGCGGGCGCAGGTAGACCGCGTCCACGTGCCCCGGGTCGCCGAAGGCCTGCCGCGCACGGGCGATCCGCACGAGGGCGACCGCGCGCGGCTCGGCGAGGCCGGCTGCGCTAGTGTCGCCGCTGGCACGGTCAGCGTCTCGCTCCGTTGCGACGAGCGCCGCCGGTTCCTCCGCCGCCATGCCGCCCACCTCGCCCGTCCACCGTGCGGGCCTCGGAGCGAGGCGCACGGCGTCCTCCAGCGAGGTGATCGAGGGCGCCACGACCTCCCGGGGCACGCCGCCTTCCCCGCCTTCGTACGCGGCCCAGGCCACGCCGCGGCCGGTGTCGTGCACGGCGACGACCGTGCGTGCGTCCTCGAAGCCCGCGGTGGCGGCGTCCGCCTCCAGCCGCCCGACGCCGGCGAGCGGCGCCCCGAGCGCGAGCGACATGCCCTGCGCCGTGGCGATGGCGGCGCGCACGGCGCCGTAGTGGCCGGGCCCCACGTTGACCGCGATGCGCCCCACCTGCGTCCGTTCCACGCCGGCCTCCGTCAGCAGCGCGTGGACCTGCTCCAGCAGTTCGCGCGAGACGGTGGTGTCCACGTGCCAGGCGCGCACGGAGACCACCGCCCCCGCCTCGTCCAGCAGCGCCAGGGAGGCGTCGTCAGAGACGGCGTCGATGCCGAGATCGAACATGCGGCCGAAGGTGGCGTCAGCCACGTGCGCCCAGCCCGTCCAGGATGCGCCGGTAGCGCTCGCCGTTGGCGACGATGGTGATGCGCCGTTGCTTCGGTCCGCCCTCGACCGGTTCGAGGACGACCAGCAGGTGATCGCTGGGGAGCGCCTGCAGGCCACGCTCCGGCCACTCCACCAGCAGGATGCCGTCAGCGGCCTGCCGGTCAACAGCCAGGTCGACCACCTGCTCCGCGTCCGTCAGGCGGTAGAGGTCGGCGTGGTAGAGAGGCGGGCCGCCGGCGGTGGCCTCGTCCTCCGGGTCGCGCTCGTAGCGGGCGACCAGCACGAAGGTGGGGCTGCTCACGGGCGTGGCGAGGCGCAGCCCCTGCCCCACGCCCTGGGCGAGCGCGGTCTTGCCGGCGCCCAGGGGCCCCTGCAGGAAGACCACGTCGCCGGCGCGCAGCAGGCGCGCCAGGCGTCTGCCCAGCGCCCGCGTCTGCCCGACGCTCGTGGTGGTGTAGACGGCGCGGTTTGCGGTTCCCATTGGTACTACGAGTCAATCGGCCTTCGGCCGCAGGCGCAATGGCTGGCCGGTGAGAATGGGTGAGAGCCGGTGAGACGAAGCGCCGAGGCCACGCCTCCGTCCGCACGATTGCGCCCGGACGGGCGCCGGGACGTGGCCCGTCCGGGCGGGCCACGTCGCTCAGGCGCTCAGGCGCTCAGGCGCGCAGGTGGTCCCACCCGCGCGACGGCGGCTCGTACGCCTCGCCGTCGTCGTCCCAGACCACCACCTCGCCGGGGTGCTCCGCCACCACGCGGCCGATGAGCGTGACGGGCACGTCCGGTGTGTCCAGGTGCTTGAGGACGTCCCGCGGCCCGCAGAGCGCGAGTTCGAAGTCCTCGCCACCCCCGAGCGCAAGGTCCACCGCATGCTCCGCCCCCACGAAGTCCACGGCCGCCTGGTGCAACGGCAGCGCTGCGAGCGCCACCTCGATACCCACGTCCGAGGCGCGCGCGACGTGTCCGAGGTCCTGCAACAGCCCGTCCGAGATGTCGATGGCGCAACGCAGGCCGGCGGCGGCGGCGGCCTGTCCCACCGCCACGCGCGCGCGGGGGCGGCGGTGGGCTCGGACCAGCGGCTCCGCACCCGCCTCCTCGGCGCGCCCGGCGAGGATCACCTCCAGGCCCGCGGCGGCGGCGCCGGGGGTGCCGGACACCGCCAGGCGGTCACCCGGCCGCGCACCGTCCCGGCGCAGCAACGCGAACGCGCCGCCCTCGTGCTGCTCACCGGCCGGCCGGGCGTGTCCGTAGGCCGCGATCGAAATGCCCGTGGTGGCGCCTCGGACGACGTCGCCGCCGGCCACGCGCACGTGGTGGGCGCGGCAGGACTCCGCCATGCCCACGGTGAGCGCGTCCAGGTCGTCCATCGTGACATCGGGGCCCAGGCTGAGCCCCACCAGCAGGTAGGCCGGGTCCGCTCCCATGGCCGCGAGGTCAGAGACGTTGGCCGCCACCGCCCGCCAGCCCGCGTCCGACAGCGCCATGGTGTCCCGCCGCCAGTGCGTGCCCTCCGTGAGCACGTCGAGCGTCGCCACGGCGCCGGCCCCCGCGGGCACGCGCCACGCGGCGGCGTCGTCCCCCGGCGGCACGACGACGTCCCGTGCCGCCGCCTCGCCGAGGCGTGCCACGATGCGTGCGATCAGCGAGAACTCGCTCAGGCCGTCGAGGTCAGTGGGAGGCATGACGGCGAGTGTACGGCGGACGCCCCCGTGCGAGGCGGGTCAGGCGTGGCGAGGGCGGTCGGCGCCGGCGCCTCCGCGGTGGTCGCGCAGGAGGGCGTCCACGTCCGCGAGCACCTCGTCCACTTCCAGCGGCACGCTGGGCGCGGCCTCCGGGGCGGCGAGCAGCGGCAGGCGCGAGTCGTCGTACTGCTGCTCCAGGTTGCGCACGAACGCCGCGAGGTCGCCCGAGGCGTCCATCTGCTCTGCGGCCTGGCGCGCGACTTCCTCGATGCGGGCGTCCACGGCCTCGGTGTCCAGCGGCAGCGAGAACTCGGCGGCGAGGGCGCTCGCCAGCGCGCGCACGGTGTTGGGGTTGGGGTCCACGCCCAGGTAGAACGGCGCCACGGCGCTCAGCGCGCCCACGTTGAGGCCGGCATCGCGCAGCAGCACGCCCAGCACCATGCCGAAGGTGGCCGGGCCCTGGTACTGCGGCCGTTCCGCCGCCAGTCCGAAGCGCGAGGTCAGCGGCTGCGAGTCCTCCTGCGAGTCCTCCTCCGAGAGCGGCAGCCAGCGCAACGGCACCGGCCGCGTGTGCGGCGTACCGGCGCCGAACGCGCTCAACAGGATGACGTCGTCGACGCCGAACTCTTCTGCGAACTCGGCTACGGACTCCGAGAAGCGCTGCCAGCGGTAGTGCGGCTCCACGCCCGTGAAGAAGAGGACATCACGCTCTTCCGTGGGGAGGCGGTGGATGATCGCGTGGGGCCATTCGATCGAGCGTTCCTCGTTGACCAGGCGCACCAGCGGACGGGCGACCGTGAAGTCGTAGTACTCGTCCGGGTCGAACTCCGCGAGCACCTCCGGCTCCACCGGATCCGTCCCGCCCGCGCCGCCCCGCGCGCTGGCGAGGAGGAGCGAGGCGGCGGCGAAGGGCGACTGTTGGCCGGCACTGCCGAGGCCCACGATGAGGATGGGATCGCGCAGCGGCTCATTCTGAAGGTCGTCCATGGCGCGTCTCCCCTCGCGTTGCCCCGGTTGTTCGTGCGGCCACTTCGGGCTTCATCGGGTGGCTTCATCGGGTGGCAGGTGTGTCTGCGACTCATATTAGCACTCTCACCATGAGAGTGCTAAGCGCAGTCAGGAACGCCGCCCCAGGGGCTGGCGCCAGAGCGTCATACTGTCACCACGCCATGCGCCTGGATGCGGCGCGCGGCGGGAGGGAGCGCGTGATGGGCAGCGACATGGACGAGCAAGGAGCCACACCGGACGGGTTCTACCACGAGGGTAGCCGCGCGCTACAGGACGCCTTCGACACGCGACGCCTGGCCGACCGCCTCGAGGAGGTGATCGTGCACGAGGCGTTCACGGACCGCGACCGCGAGTTCATCGAGCGCATGCCCATGTTCTTCCTCGCCACGGTGGACGAACGAGGACGCGCGAACTGCTCGTACAAGGGCGGCGCGCCGGGCTTCGTGCGCGTGGTGGACGAGCACACCCTGGCGTTCCCGAACTACGACGGCAACGGCATGTACCTCTCCGCGGGCAACGTGGCCCGCACGCACGAGGTCGGCCTGCTCTTCATCGACTTCGTGGGGCGCTGGCGCATGCGGGTGAACGGCGCCGCCACCATTGACCTGGACGACCCGCTGATCGAGGCGTACCCGGAGGCCCAGTTCGTCACGCGCGTGCGGCCCCGGGAGATCTTCGCCAACTGCCCGCGCTACATCCACGAGATGCACCTGGTCTCGCCCTCGCGCTTCGTGCCACAGGAGGACTGCGAGACGCCCGTCCCGGCGTGGAAGACCGGCGCGTGGGTGGGCGACAGCCTGGCCGCAGACGACCCGGCCCGCGACGCCTCGCGCGAGGTGCTCGACCGATAGGCGGCGTGGGCCTATCGCATGCGTCTATCGCATGGGCCTATCGCATGTTCCAGCGGAAGGAGGACGACAGGGCGGCCAGGTGTTGTTCAAGCCGTAGACGCGCGTCCGCTGCAAGCCGTATAACTCCCGTCATAGACGCTGTCAGATGACGGTCGGGGGCAGTTCAGCGGAGGCTACGCATGTCCGTGGAGTCTGTTGGGGCATCCAGGGTCGCTGAGGCGCCCTCGGGTCCGGTGGCGTATGGCGCCGAGATCCGCTGGATCATGCAGGTGGCGATGGTGTTGTTTGTCTACACCGTGGTGGTGGGCATCCTGAACGGGCTGGACCTGGTCACGTTCGACCGCAAGCCACTGCTCGCGCACCTGCACATCGGCACGCTGGCGTGGATCACCGGCGCCGTGATCGCCGGATCGCTCTGGCTCTTCGGCAGCCGCGACCCCGGGAACCGCATGGTGAGCGGCCTGGCGGTGGCCGCACCGGTGGTGGCCGCCGCCTACAACGTGATCTTCCTCACCACCACGAACATCACGAGGCCGATCGTGGGCACGCTGATGATGGCGGTGATCCTCGTGTTCGCGGTGTGGGGCTTCCGGCAGGCGCGAGGCCTGGGCTGGAGCCACCTGAGCGTGCCACACCTCGGCCTGCTCGCCGGCCTCGCCACCTCGGTGATCGGCGCGGCCTTCGGCATCCTGCTGGGGCTGATGTTCTCGAACCCGGACCTGGGCATCGCGGAGGGCGTGGGCGACGCGCATCCCGCGGCGATGGTGGTGGGCTTCCTCATCCCCGTGGGCATGGCCTTCGCCGAGTGGGTGCTGCGTCCCGGCAGCGTGCAGGAACGCGCCACACGCGCCGGGCAACTGCAGATCGGCCTGCCGTTCCTGGGCGGCGTGGCGGTGGTGCTGGGCCTGGTGCTGGACGTGCTGCCGCTGGTGATGCTGAGCCTGCCGCTGGAACTGGCCGGCCTCGGCATCTTCCTCTGGCGGATGTTCCCCGCCGCCCGCCACACCTCCTGGCTCGCCCCGTCTAAGGCGCGTCACGGCGTGGCGGCCACGCTCTTCCTGATCGTGAACATCTGTATCTTCGTCTACCTCGTGGCGAACTACGCCGAGGACGGCATCGACACGGCGCCACGCCGCCTGCTGCTGGCGCTGGACCACTCGATCTTCATCGGCGTGCTGACCATGACGATCATCCCCTTCATCGCCCGCCTCTCGACCACCTCGAGGCCCCCGTGGGTAGACCACGTGGTGTTCTGGGGCCTGACCGCCGGCCTGGCTGCGTTCGTCGCCGGCCTGCTCTCCGACACGGACGCCCTCATCCGCCTCGGCACCCCCGTGCTCGGCACGGCGATCCTCGTGGCGATCGTGGTGCACCTGCGGGGCCTCGGCGACCCGCGGGGTGCGATCCGCGGGGAGCCCGAGCGCGTGGGGGTGGTGTAGGGGGTTACGCCTCGGAGCGTCGGACGCAGGACCGCCCCGGGGGTGTCCCGGGGTGGTTTGTGTTCGAGGGCTAAGCGTCATCGCCCAAGGGCTCGCTGATCGAGTCGACGAAGACCTGGTCAGCCTCGGCGTGCTCACTCTGCGCGACCGCGAGCGATTGCTGGTGCGACGCATCCGTGTAGGCGGCGGTCCCGCTATCGGGGAGCCGCATGCGGAGCGGTCGTAGACCCCAGTCACGCAGCCGCCGCAGATGGGCACGCACCTTAGTCATTGATCGGCTCTCGATTGTTCAGCGTGCCATCGTTGCCACTGCTCGGACTCCTGCCGGAACGCTTCCGCGTCGACGAGCCTCGGCCGCACCGTGGCGATCCAGTCCATCGGTTCTGTCGCGAAGACCCATCGATGCGCTCTCTCGACCAAGAAACTCCGAAACGCAGAACTCTCGGACCGCGAGAGGACGACCCGTCGTCCAGCATCTCTGCCTACCTCGGTGAAGAGCAGGTGTCTTGGAGAGAGCGGCATAAACAGATCGGTGTTCCGCGTCCCCCACCCACCGCCGAAGTCGTAGTCAGCCGGGCTCCGATAGTTGAGCTTCAACGCCGGGTGGTCAGTTAAAGGCCACTCAACACCATCCGCCGCTACTGCAATACTCCACTGATGTTCGCACAGCGTCTCGGCGACACCCCCTAGCAGATGGCGGATGGAATCGAGCCAGAACTTTCGACCGAGTGTTATCTCGGTCCGGATGAAGGTCTGCCCGCCCGGATGACTCGGCCTTTGCACGGTTATTTTGAATGTGTCAGAGAAGTGGTTGGATGGATCCGGCGTGCGGGTGGGCGCACCGTTGCTCGCCGTCCACTCTCGCAAGGCGGCTGCGGTGGATTCTTCAAGGAACGATTGCATCTCGCGATCCCATCGTTTCATATTTGAGATGAAACTTGATGGCGTCCGCAAGTCCTGCAAGGCAAAGAAACGCGCTAGTGCGTGCCAGTCCTCGCGACTCAAGCGAGTGTCGGCCACCACTTTGTCGACCGCATTGGTAGCGGGGACCTCATACTCGCGCGCGATCCATCTTTCGAAGTCGTCGGGCGATCCCGTAAGGGACGTGTAGAGATCACGCTGGTAGCCGATGCCCCGGACAGCGACACGTTGCCACTCGGGGACCGACGAGTGAGAAACGAGCAAGCGACGCGCGAAAAGCTCGTCTCCATCTCGTGACCATCGACGGAGGACCGACTGTGGCACGTAATGGTTGTCGCGTGCGGGCTTCGGCCCTCGATCCTTCGTGGTGTCCATCCAAACCCCCGCGAGCAGAGCACCCCTGAGCGCCTGCCGATGGAGTCGCGATCATAGATTGTTGTTCCTGATTTCGCTCCTGGTTCACAGCCGGGACAACAACACACAAACCGCCCCGGGGAGTGCCCCGGGGCGGTTCTGCGTCTCGCGCGTATCGAGGGCTGACCGAGGGCTACTCCGCCGGCGGCGCCTCGGGATCGGCGCCGTCCTCGGTGAGGCCTTCGGCCTGGTCGACGCGTGCGACGGAGGCGACGGAGTCGCCTTCGTCCACGTTCATGACCTGGACGCCCTGGGTGCTGCGGCCCTGGCGGCTGATGTTGGCCGCCTTCGTCCGCATGACGATGCCCTGGCTGCTCACGAGGATCAGTTCGTGATCCGGGCTGACCGCGCGCGCCACCATCAGCGGGCCGCTGCGAGGCGTCACCTTGAACGTCTGCACGCCCATGCCGCCGCGCCCCTTGCTGGGGTACTCCTCGATCGGGGTGCGCTTGCCGATGCCGTGCTCGCTGAGGACGAGCAGATCCTCTCCGTCCACGTCCACCACCATGGCGATGACCACGGCGCCGTCCTTCAGGCGGATGCCGCGCACCCCGCCCGAGGACCGCGAGGCGACGCGCAGGATGCCCACGTTGAAGCGCATGGCCTGGCCGTCGCTGGTGACGATCACGGCGTCGTTCTGCTCGCCGGCGGGGCGCGCCTCGATCAGGCGGTCGCCCTCGTCCAGTCGCATGGCGATCAGGCCGGGGCGGCGGACGGACTCGAACTCGGAGAGGGGGGTGCGCTTCACCACGCCCTGCTCCGTGGCCAGGATCATGGAGTCGCGGCCGAAGTCGCGCACGGCGACCACGGCGGTGACGCGGTCCTGTGGCTCCATGGAGACCAGGTTCACCACAGGGATGCCTCGGGCCTGCCGTGAGGCCTCCGGCACCTCGTAGGACTTGAGCGAGTAGACCTTGCCTTCGGCGGTGAAGAGCAGCAGCGAGTCATGCGTGTCCGCCACGATCAGGTGGCGGACGGCGTCCTCCTCGCGGATGGCCTGTCCGGTCACGCCTCGACCGCCGCGCTGCTGCAGGCGGTAGGCGTCCAGCGGGACGCGCTTCATGTAGCCGCGGTCGGAGATGGTCACCACCACGTTGGCGTGGGCGACCAGGTCTTCCTCCGAGATGTCGCCGACTTCCTGGTCAAAGACCTGGGTGCGGCGCTCGTCGCCGTACTTCTCCTTCAGGTCGGCGCAGTCTTCCTTGATCAGGGCGTCGATCTTCTCCGGGTGCTCCAGCAGGTCCACCAGGTAGTCGATGAACTTCATCAGTTCGTCGTACTCCTGCTGGATCTTGGAGGCCTCCAACTGGGCGAGGCGGCGCAACTGCATGTCCAGCACGGCCTGGGCCTGGCGGTCGGAGAGGTCGAAGGGGGCGGCCTGCAGGGCGGCCTTGGCGGCCTCCGCGGACTCGGAGGCGCGGATGGTGGCGATCACCTGGTCCAGGAGGTCCAGGGCCTTGAGCAGGCCCTCCAGGATGTGGGCGCGCTCCCGCGCCTTCTCCAGGTCGAACTCGGAACGGCGTCGGATGACCTCGCGGCGGTGGTCGATGAAGGCGTTGATCGCCTCGATCAGGGACATGGTGCGCGGCTGGCTGTCCAGCAGGGCGAGCATGTTCACGGCGAAGGTGCTGCGCAGGGCGGTGTGCTTGTACAACTGGTTGCGGACGCTGGCGTAGGTGGCGTTGCGCGCCAGTTCTATCACCATGCGCATGCCGTGGCGGTCTGACTCGTCGCGCAGGTCGCTGATGCCCTCGAGCCGCTTGTTGCGCACCATGTCCGCGATGCGCTCGATCAGGTTGGCCTTGTTGACCTGGTACGGCAGTTCCGTGACCACGATCTGGGAGCGGCCGTTCTTCGCCTCCTCCACCTCCATGCGCGCCTGCATGATGATGCGGCCGCGGCCGGTGCGGTAGGCGTGCAGGATCTCCTGGCGGTTGAAGATCATCCCGGCCGTGGGGAAGTCGGGCCCCTTGATCAGCCCGAGGTCGAAGACCTCGTCCACCGTGGCCTCCGGGTTGTCGATGACGTGGGTGACCACGTCGCAGACCTCGTTGAGGTTGTGGGGTGGGATGTTCGTCGCCATGCCCACGGCAATGCCGCTGGCGCCGTTCAGCAGCAGGTTGGGCAGGCGGGCGGGCAGCACCACGGGCTGGTCGATGGTGTCGTCAAAGTTCGGCGTGAAGTCGACCGTGTTGCGGTCGATGTCCGCCAGCAGTTCCATGCTGATGGGGGCCAGGCGGCTCTCGGTGTATCGCATGGCGGCGGGCGGGTCGCCGTCCACGCTGCCGAAGTTGCCCTGCCCGGTGACCAGCGGATAGCGCATGGAGAAGGGCTGCGCCATGCGCACGAGCGCGTCATAGATCGCGCTGTCGCCGTGCGGGTGGTACTTGCCCATCACCTCGCCCACCACGCGGGCGCACTTCTTGAAGCCGGACGTCGGCGCCATGCCGAGTTCCTGCATCCCGAAGAGGATGCGGCGTTGTACCGGCTTCAGCCCGTCACGGGCGTCCGGAAGCGCTCGCGAGACGATGACGGACATCGCGTAGTCGAGATACGACGTGCGCATCTCGTCTTCGACGCGACGCGCCGTCTCGCGGGGTGGCGGCTCGTTCACCATGCAGCGGCCCTTCGCGCGACCGTCGACGCGTGAGCGACGTCGGGGGCGGGTTGTGGGGAGGTTCCTAGTTTACCAGCGCCAGCACTCACGTTCGAGCCTCCGAGTTGCCTCAGGCACGGGCAGGAGGCCTACGAGAGACGGACGTCGCCGAGCGGCTCGCGCGGGACGTCCTGGTCCGCGTTCACCATGTGGCGCGCGAGCGGCCCCAGGTCCACCAGGACCTCCTGGACCTCCTGCTCGCCCACGCCGCAGGCACGGAGTGCCTCGGTCATGTGGCGCAGCCAGCGGCCGGCGCTCCGCTCGTCAATCACGAAGGGGAAATGGCGCATCCGCAGGCGCGGGTGCCCCCACTTCTCGGAGTAGCGAGGCGCGCCGCCCAGCCACTGCTCCAGGAACTCCGCCTGCTTGAGGCGTCCCGCCTCCCGGTCGTCGGGGAACATTGGACGGAGGATGGGGTCCTGGTAGACGCGGTCGTAGAAGTCCGTCGCCACGCGGTCCACCACCTCGCGGCCACCGATGCGCTCGAAGAGGCCGGGCTGGCGTCTGGCCGGCTCGCGGCGCGGGATGGGGGGTTGGTCCGGCCCCGCGATCGGGCGCGGGGCGGGGGTTGGGGACTCGGTCACGGGGGCGGATCCTCCTCCGGCGGTGCGAAGCCTGGACAGGCGGTGACGGGCAGGGGCGGGTACTTCCGGTAGCGGGCGTCCACGTCGTGCATCCCGCAGCGCAGAAAGACGGAACCTCTGGCGCTCGGCACGCGGCGCGCGTAGCGACAGGCGCCGCACAGGCCGAGGACTGAGTGCGACGAGCCAGCCATGCATCCATTCTAGCGCGGGGATCGTGCTGCCCACATTCGCCTAGATCGCGCGAGTTTCGACGCGGAAAGGCGTAATGGTTTATTCTCTCTGCGGCGGGAGGGGGTTGGAGACCGCGTCGATGCTCGGACGCCCGCCACGGCGCGCACTCAGCGCGCTGCTGATCGCCTGCCTGCTCACCGCCTCGGGCATCGTGCCCTTCGCTCAGACCGTCGCCGCCGAGCCCGCACGCGAGTCAGGCGTGCACGCGCAGGTCGTGGGCAACCCCCTGGTCCCAGGCTCTACCGCCATCGTCGTCGGGGACGGGGACTGCCTGCGCCTGCGCGCGAACCCGGGACTGGACGCCACCCGCGTGGACTGCATCCCGGATGGGCGCACCGTGCTGGTGCTGCCCTCCGTGGTGGAGGCAGATGGCTACCGCTGGCAACTGGTGGAGTGGCGAGGCAGCGCCGGCTGGGCTGCGGACGTCTTCCTGGCGCCGTACGACGGGCCGCCGGAGACCGCGGCCTGCAGGCCGGCCTCCACGCGACCGGGCCTGGCGGGCTCCGTGCCGTCGCGGGGGGGCCTCGGCCTCGTGATGTGGGGCGGCGGCACCACGGCGGGCATCGAGACGGCGGCGCTGGCACGGGACTGCACGCTCACGTCCGTGTGGGCCACGCAGCCGGGCGGCGGGATGGTGGGCTACCGCTTCGGCGCGCCGGCCTTCGTCAACGCCCCCTGGTACGCGGCCATCGGCGGCCAGACGATCCCCGCGGGGACGCCGATGATGCTGGTCTGCGACCCGCCGGGCTCCGCCATCACCACCACCGGCGTCGCCATCCCTTCCCCGTCCGGGCCTGCACCCGTGCTCGTCGGCAACGAGACGCCGCCCGAGCCGGACGCCCTGGCCGCGGTGGTGGTGGACGAGGACTCCGGCGCCGTCCTCTACGAGTACAACGCCTATGACCCCCTGCCTCCGGCCAGCCTGACCAAGATCGTCACCGCGATCCTGGCGCTGGAGGGCTCGATCGTCAGCGACTGGGTGCCTGTCACTGACGTGGACTACCGCCGCATGCCCGGCAGCAGCGTGATGGGCATTGTCCCCGGCGACTGCTTCACCATGCGCGACCTGCTCTACGGCCTGATGCTCCCCTCCGGGAACGACGCCGCCCTCGCCATTGCCCGGCACGTGGCCGGGTCTGACGAGGCCTTCGTGGCGCAGATGAACGCGCTGATGCGCAAGATGGGGCTGGCCGCGCGCTTCACGGATCCGCATGGCCTGGGCAGCCGCCAGCACAACATGTCCGCGTACGACATCGCCATGGTGTCGCGCTACGCGATGACGCAGTTCCCGCTGTTCCGGGAGATCGTGGCGGAACGGTCATGGACGGCGGTGGGCGACCGCGACTTGAGCATGTTCAACGTGAACTCGTTCCTGACGCAATTCGACGCCAGCGACGGCGTGAAGACCGGCTTCACGGGCGAAGCGGGCCGCACGCTCTCCGCCTCCGCTACGCGCAACGGCCACCGTGTCTACGCCGTGGTGCTGAACGACAACGACCGCTACGCGGACGCCGGCGACCTGATCGACTGGGCGTTCCGCAACCACACCTGGGAGTAGGGCTCCCCGGGACGCGCAGACTCAGGACGCGCAGGTTGCGGCCCCCGCGCATGCCCTCGGCGTGGCGGGGGCGGGATCAGTCGCCGGCGGGCTCCCGGGAGGGGCGGCGGTCCACCACCTGGAAGCGGTGGCGGTCTTCCGAGGTGCGACGGGTGTGGAGCACGGGCTTGCCGCCCTCCAGGCGGGGGCGCAGCCAGCCGAACGTCTCCACCGGGTCGTCCCGGTCCAGCGGCTCGCCGTCCTCGTCCAGCACCGTCTCGATGCCCAGGCGCTCGCGGACCTCTCCGGCGGTGATGACGCCCTCCACCTCGCGGATGCCGGCCAGGTCGATGAAGCGCCCGTCGCCGCCGCCTGCCCGCAGCCCCGCGGCAGCGAGGGCGCCGATGGACCCGAGGCGCTTCTGCCCCAGCGAGCGCAAGGAAACGTTGGACTCCGTGGAGAAGGTCTGCGCCCAGTCCAGGCGCATCACCTCCGTCTGGGCGCGGCGGCCAAAGGCGAGGATGTGGGGCACGTCTGAGTGTCGCGAGGCCAGCGCCACGCCCGGGTCCGCCTCCCGCGAGGCGTGGGCCCGGACGAAGTCCACCACGTCGTCCTCCAGGTCCAGGACGGAGCGGGTGGTCTCGATCACCAGGGCGTAGGCGAAGTTCTCGCCGGTGGCGGCCACCTTGTCGGACTGCATCAGCGCGTGGCGCGTGACGCCCAGCGAGCGGCCCCACCCGGCGGACTCCACCTCGGCGGCCAGCGCGCGCACCAGCGCCCCGGTGCCCTCGCAGCCCGGGCCGTCTGTGTCATCAATGCCGATGATGAACTGCTCGCTGATCACTGCGTCCTCCACCCGGCCCAACCACCACGCGCCCACTCCGCCGGAGTCTAGCGACCGCCGCGAGTACGGCGGCGCAGACGGCCCTTACGCGTAGCCAAGTTCGTGCAGCCGGTCGTCGTCGATGCCAAAGAAGTGGGCCACCTCGTGGATGACCGTGCGCTGCAGTTCCTCCACCAGTTCGTGCGGGGGGAAGTGGCGTTCGTGGGGGCCCTGGAAGATCAGGATGCGGTCCGGCAGCACCAGGTTGTAGCCGGCACGGTCCGTGAGCGGCACGCCCACGTAGAGGCCGAACAACTCCTCCCCGGGTCCGAGGCCCGCCTCGCGCAGATCCTCGTCTGTGGGCTCGTCGCGCAGGACCACGGCCACGTTGTCCAGCCGCAGGGCGAACTCCTCCGGCAGCGACTCCATCGCCTGATCCACCACCTCCGCGAAGGCACGTGCGTCCATGCCCCAAGAGAAGCACACGCCCCGCCCAGGCACGAGGGCGGGCGCCCGGTGGTTCGGGTCAGGTGGTGGGTGCGGTCCAGAGCGTCTTGTAGCCCTCGCCGGTGATGGCGCGGCGCATCTCTGCGCGCTCCGCGCCGTCCAGGTCGCTGAAGGCGGCGTCCAGCGCGGCGAGCGCCTCGAAGCCGTCGAGGTCGCCCAGGCGTTCGCGGATGGCGGTCAGCACGCCCAGGCGGTCCAGCGCGCCCACTCGCAGCGGCCACGCCACGATGTTGATGCGCTTCGGCTTCGGCATCCCCGGCCGCACCGTGCGGATGGAGGCCATGCGCTCCTTCACGGACGCAGCCGGAGGCAGGACATGGACGGCCGGGCCGTCTTCCGGCGCGGTGCGAAAGTCCACGAACAGGCGCAGAGGGATGGTGGAGAAGCGGAAGAGCAGATGGTCCCGCTCCGCCACCGCTGCCAGCATGGCGGCGCGGTCAACGTGATAGGAAGAGTCCACCGTCCGAGTCTACACGCCCGACGATACGGCTCCGACAGGACATGCCCGCATCACGACAGGGATTTGCGAGGTTCCCCGCGAGGCGCCCGGGCTGGTGAGCGGCCGTCTGCCTGCCGATGATTCCCTCAGTTGGGCACGTCAGGGTTTTCCCGCACGCGCGGGAAGGCCCGCCCTGGCGTCCCGGCCTCAACCAACGCCGGTGCCAACGTGGGCCGCCGCACGAAGGGGACCAGCATGCTCGCCGCGCTGCTCGACCGGTTTCGGCCGAACCCCCTCCGTGCGCGCGTGGAGGCGTCTATCCGTCGCGGCACGGGCCTCTCCCGCCGCGAGTGGCTGCTGGGCCCGGACCCCCTGACCGCGTCCTCCATGCAACAACTCGGCGAGGAGATCCTGGAGTGGTGCCGGGAGCGGATGTCCGCCAGCCGGCGCCCGTATGGCATTGACCAGATGGCCCTGGCCGTGGCGTGCGCGCGGCCCGGAGGCGAGCCGCTGTCCTCGGTCACCTTCGGGGTGTTCCGCCCCGTGGAGTTCTACACCGCGGACGGCATCGCGGCGCGGGTGCAGGACTACCTGCACGGCCTGCCCCTGGCGGACCTCAACCAGCGCGAGGGCCCCATCCGCTTCGCCGCCGCCCTCTTCTCCTGGGGTGACGTGGCGCGCGACACCGTCTTCGCCGACGCACCTGCCGAGGGCTGACCGCGGCGCCCGGCCCGCGCCTCCGGGTTTCCCCCACTTGCCCGCGCCCGCGCGCTGCCGAGTCTCCGGGCAGGAGGCGCCCCATGACGAGCCCCGTGGCCGGCACGATGACCGCGGACGAACTGCTGCGCCACGTCGGCGCGGTCACGTCGGCCTCGGACGCGCGGGCGCTGCTGCGTCGCGCGGCGCGGGTGGCCGGCGTGCGCCGCGACCGGCCGATGGCCACACGGGACCTGCTGCTGGTGCTGGAGGCGCTGGGCGCGGAGGGCGGCTCGGTGCAACTGCTGGCGGAGCAACTGGCGAGGCAGGCCCTCCGCCCGTAGTTGCCCCACCCGGAGCAGGCTGGAACCGCGTTTGCCGCAGGACGGCTGCGCGGGGATCATCGAAGGCATGACGCTGACACACCGGTGGTCCAGATGGCCATGGCTCGCGCTCGTGCTGGGGGCGCTGCTGCTGGGCGCGTGCCGGCAGGAGGCCGCCGAATCCCCCTATTCGCCCATCGAACGGGAGCGCGAGGGCGACCCGCGTTCCTACCTGCTGGGCTTCTCGGACGTCCCGCCCGAACTCACGGACGAGGCGTACGTCCGCCAGTTCGACTTCGCCGCCGCCTATGGCGAGGCGATCCTCCTCCAGCGCCCGCCCGCGTGGGCGGACTTCCTCCCCGGCGCCTCCGTCTCTGACGCCCTGCGCGACGAGGTGCTGGCCGCGCGCGAGGCGGCACGGGCGCGCGACCTTGCCGTGGTGGTCGCGCTGGACCCGTTCGACCCCGCGAACCGCGCCCGCCTGGACGCGCTGCCCCCGGGCTACGAGGGCCGCTCGCTGGCCGATCCGGACCTGCTGACCGCCTTCACGGCGGAGGCGGAGTTCATCGCGCGCAACATGCGCCCCGACTTCCTGGTGCTGGGCTCGGAGATCAACGCCACCTACGAGCGCAACCCGGAGGCGTACTTCGCCTTCCTCGAGGCGTACCGGGCGGCGTACGACGTGGTGAAGCGGGCCAGCCCGCAGACGCAGGTGCTGGTCACGTTCCAGTACGAAGAACTGCTGGGCGTGGTGCCGGAACTGCCGCCGCACGCCCCCCGCTGGGAACTGCTAGACGACCTGGGGCTGCGGCTGGACCTGCTGGGGCTGACCTCGTACCCCTCGTTTGCCTACCCCACGGCGCGCAAGGTGCCGCCGGAGTATTACCTGCAACTGGTGGAACACACGGACCGGCCTGTCGCCTTCGTCGGCGTGGGGTTCTCCAGCGGGGCTCATCGCAGCGGCGTCAACGCCTCCACGGAGCCGGAACAGCGCCGCTTCCTGCAGCGCCTGCTGGAGGACGCCCTCGCGCTCCAGTCACCGCTCCTGGTCTGGTTCGCCGCGCACGACCTGGGCTTTGCGGATACCGCGCCGTACGACCTGCTGAGCAGCATTGGCCTGCGCACCGCAGACGGCGAGGCCAAGGAGGCGTGGAGCGTGTGGGAGGAGGCCTCCCGTCGCCCCGTGGACGCCGAGGCCGCGGCCGCCCTCCTCGCCGAGCGTGACCAGGAGGCGGAGGCCGAACGCACCGCCGAGGAAGCCGCACAGACCCCTACCCCCGCGCCCACACCGGCGGACGACGACTCCGAGGACGACCCAGACTCCGAGGGTGACCCAGACCCCGAGGGCGACCCGCACTCCGAAGCAGACGACGGGGAGGCGGGTACGGGCGACGGCGCCTAGCCTCCCCGGGAACCAAACGGACTCCACGGACGTACTAGCCCCAGACCCGCACGCCGGGGACGGGAGGCAGCACCATGACCGCAACACGTCCGCACCGCTCTATCGGGTGGAGCATCTTCCGGTGGGGCCTGCTTGCCCTTGTCGGCCTCGGCGCGCTGGTGCTCGTGGCCTGCGGCGGCGGGGACGACGCGAACACGGTGCACCCCAGCGTGGGCAGCGCCTCCTCCGGCGCCAACGGCCGGGCGCCCTTGTTCGGTGGGCAGGCGGAGGAGTCCGCAGATGCGGCGAGCCCTCCCGGCGACCGGGACGGCGGCTACGCGCAGTCGCCCGGCGTGCCCGGCGCGTCCGGCGCGTCCGGGGTGGACCTGCTGCAGGGCACGCTGGACCGCACGATCATCCGCAACGGCGCCGTCTACCTGGAAGTGGAGTCCGTCGCCCAGTCGTTCGAGCGCGTGCGCGAGGTCGCAGAGGCAGCCGGCGGCTTCGTGGCGGAGTCCAGCCTGCACGGCGCCGGTGAAGACCAGGTGGGCAGCCTCACCATCCGCATCCCCGCCGAGCGCTTTGGCGAGGTGGTGGCGGAGTTGCAGGGCATCGCCGTGGAGGTGCTGTCCTCCACCTCCAGCAGCCAGGACGTCACCGAGGAGTTCACGGACCTGGAGGCCACGGTCCGCAACCTGCGCGCCGTGGAGCAGCAGTACCTCACGCTGCTCGGCCAGGCCGAGGACATCGAGGACATCCTGCTGGTGCAGGACCGCCTGAACCGCGTGCGCCTGGACCTGGACCGCGTGCAGGGCCGGCTCAACCTGCTGGGCAACCTGGCCAGCCTGGCCACATTGCGCGTCACGCTCCAGCCCACGGAGGCCGTGCTCGCGCTGGCCGGCCCGGCGGAGCCTGGCTTCGGCGACCGCATCGCGGACGCGTGGGCGTCCTCGCTGGAGGCGATCGAGACGGTGGCGACGGCGGTGGCCGTGGCCGTGGTGTGGTCGTGGTGGCTGATCCCCGTGCTCGCGGTGCTGGCGTTCTTCGTGCGGCGCTCCGTCATGCGCCGGCCTGCCACGCCCAGCGCCCGCGTTGACACTCCGGAAGGCGCAGCCTAGCGTCAGACACCGTCCGCCGGCGTGTCCGGCGGGCAGGAGGGCAGCCGTGGCGCAGACCGCACCGCAGGAGCAGCACGACCACCGCCCCACGGGGCGGCCTCGCCGTCCGCTGGTGGTCCCGGTGCTCAGCGCCTGCATCGGCTTCGCCATCCTCGTGACCGCGATCCTGCTGGACCAGGCCGTCTCCGTGGGCTCCGCGCTGGGCGCCCTGCTGCTGCTCAGCGCCGCCATCCGCTTCGAGATCGCGCGAAGGACCACGTAGCCCCATGCGAGTCGCCCACCTGGGCCCGCGCGGCACCTACACCGAAGTGGCGGCGCTCCTCTGGCGGCCGGACGCGGACCTGGCGCCGCTGCCGTCCGTCCCCGCCGCCATCGACGCCGTGATCCGTGGGGAGGCGGACGCCGCCGTCTGCGCCATGGAAAACTCGATCGAGGGCACGGCCTCCATCGAGACGCTGGACCTCCTGATTGGCCCGGACTTCCCGCTGCGCGTGTGTGGGGAGGTGGTGGTGCCGGTGCAGCACATGCTGGTGGGTGGGCCGGGGACAGACGCCGGCGCCGCCACGCGCGTCTACTCGCACCCCTCCGCGCTCCTCCAGTGCCGGCAGAGCCTGGGCCGCCTTGCACCGCAGGCCACGCCGGTGGCGGCGCTCTCCACTGCGGGCGCGATCGAGTCCGCCATGGCGGAGCCGGGCACGCTCGCCATTGGCAACGAACGTTCCGCTGAGATCTACGGCGCGACCATCCTGGCGCGGGACATCGGCGACGAGCGCGGCAACGAGACGCGCTTCGTCGCCCTCGCCGCCCTCGCCGCCCCCGCTGGCCGCGTCACCGGGGAGGCGCCGCCCAGCGGGGACGACAAGACGTCGCTTGCGTTCACCACGCAGCACGACCGGCCGGGGTCGCTGGTGGAGATCCTGGGCCTCTTCGCCGCGCGCGGCATCAACATGACCCGCATCGAGTCCCGCCCCACGCGCCGCCAGTTGGGGACGTACGTGTTCTTCCTGGACGTGCAGGGGCACCAGCAGGACGCCCCCCTGGCGGAAGCCCTCGCAGAGGCGGAGGCGGTGGCCCACTGGGTGCGCGTGCTCGGGTCCTACCCCCGCTGGGTCTCGCCTGACTAAGCGCGCCCGCGTGCCGCTACGATCGCGGCGTCCTCACCAGCCAGACCCACCACAGCCAGACCCACCACAGCCAGACCCACCACCGGACCACCGCGGAGGTCGCGATGCCGGAGATCCCTGACCTGGAAGCGATCCGGCACTACCTGATGCCGCGCCTGGGCGGCCTCACCGTGGCCCGGGCCGCCGCGCCCATCCCGTGGCTCGTGCGCACCGGCGCGGCAGACCTCCAGACGCTCGTGGGGCATCAGTTCGGGGAGGTTCACCGGCTGGGCAAGTTCCTGCTGTTTTTCGTGGACGACGGCCGCATCCTGGTGGTGAACCCCATGCTCACCGGACGGTTCCACTGGGTGGAGCAGGACGCGAAGCAGCCCGCCATGCTGGGCGTGGTCCTGGGCTTCGACGACGGCCACGAGTTGCGCTACTCCGACCAGCGGCGCATGGGGCGCTGGTACCTGGCGCCGGACGCGGCCAGCATCGGCACGGTGCCGCAGATGGAGAAACTGGGGCCGGACGTGATGGGCCTGGAGGAGGAGCCGTTCGTCGCCATGATGCGCAGCCGCCGCGGCCAGGTGAAGAACACGCTCACCAACCAGGAGGTCATGGCCGGCATTGGCAACGCGTACTCGGACGAGATCCTGTGGGAGGCCGGCATCCACCCCCATCGCAAGGGCTCCACGCTGGAGGAAGCGGACTGGCGCCGGGTCTTCCGCGCCATGCGCTCCGTGCTGGAGGACGCCATCCGCGTGGTGGATGAGACCGTGCAGGCGGAGGGGCTAGGCCGCAAGGAAGAATGGCGTCAGCATCTCAGGGTGCACCGCCGGGCGGGCGGACCGTGCCCGCGCTGCGGCGGCGAGGTGCGCGGCCAGACGCGGGGCGGCAGCGAGACGAACTACTGCGTGACGTGTCAGCCGCTGTTCACCTAGCGGCGCACGCGCATACCGGGCAGCATCAGGCAACATCGGACAGGCGAGGCGCCTCGGGCGCCGGGAGAGCGGGTCGGCATGAAGGTCATCGGCAAGGAAATAGGCGCGGCGCTCGCGTCCATGCACGGGGAGATCACCAGGCGCGTGAAGATCGAGGCAGAACGCGAGTTGCGCATCGAGCCGTTCGAGGGCGGCTCGTTCTCCAACGTAGAGTGGGCGGACGACGCGGTGGTGATCTCGCTGCACAACGGCGTGCCCACGCATGCGCTGCCGCACGTCCTGGGGGTGGCGCTGCAGCACGTCCGCCAGCGGCTGGACCGCTACCCCGGCGTGTTGCGCGGCCCTCGGGAAGTGGAGGGCGGCCCGATGATCCGCTCCGCGCTGCGTGAACTGGTGATGGGGCCGGAGGCGGAGATGCGCCTGGCGCCGCTGGAACTGGACATGCAGTGGGAGGTGGAGCAGCGCCACACCGGCCTGAAGGACCTGCTGCGAGACGCCCCCGCGGACTGGGAGCAGCCCGGCGCCCCCGGCAACATCTTCGCCGCGCTCCAGTACGCGCGCTTCACGCTGGAGCACCCGGAGGCCCTGTGGGGCCCCCTGCGCCAGGCCTTCCGGGAGCGCCTCCCCGTGGCCGCCGAGCACGGCGAGGGCGTGGTGCAGGTGGTGCAGCAGAACGGCTGGAAAACCCCCGGCGCCTGCCTCCAGTCCCTGATCGCCGCGCGCGAGGAACTGGGCCTGGCCCAACTCGCGATCATCGAGGATCGCCAGCGGGGCGTGCACATCTAGCCCAGGGCCGCCGTCAGCACCGCCAGTGGCGGTGGAGCATCTGCTCGCGGTCCGCGCTGACGACGGAAACAGTCCATGTCTGCGGCATGGGGTACCTGCCGCGGGCGACCTCCAGCGTGGGGACGCCGTCCAGGTCATGCCGCTGCGAAGGGGGTTGGGAGCGCGCGCCTCAGCCGCCCGCGGCCAGGCCCATCTCCGGCTGCAGGTTGCCCGTCCAGCCCACCAGGAACGGGTGCCACTCCTGGTAGCGGTTCAGGTAGGACGCGTACGCCGCGGCCGGGTGCGCGGAGGGCCGCACCGGTTCCTTCAGCAGCGCCATGCGGGCCTCCTGCGGCGTACGGCCACCCTTGCGGTGGTTGCACTCGCGACAGGCGGTGACGAGGTTCTCCCAGGTGTGGGCGCCGCCTCGATGCTTGGGCATGACGTGGTCCAGGGTGAGTTGGCCGCCGCGCTTGCCGCAGTACTGGCAGCGCTCGCCGTCACGGGCGAAGACTTCGCGGCGGGTGAGGCGGGGACGGGGGTGGGGGCGACGGACGAAGTGGGAGAGGCGGATGACGGACGGGGTTGGGAAGGTGCGTATGCCCCGGCCAGGTATGGGAGCCCCTGGTATGGGCTCCTCGCCCTCTTCCAGGATCTCCGCCTTGCCCCGGAAGACGAGCACAAACGCACGCCGGACTGAGCACACGTTCAGTGGTTCGTAGTTCTGGTTCAGGACCAGCGCTCGTCGCTGGACGGCCACACGCTCCTCGATCCCTGCGGCCGGCGCGCCCCGGCTGCCACTCGCTCCGCCCTGGCAGTGCGGCTTCGAGGATGGGTTCGGATAACGCCAGTGTACCGGATGCAGGAAGCGACTGCGCGCGGCGGTGCGGATCCGTGGCGTCCGTGGCGTCCGTGGGCGCAGTGCGCGCGCGGGGGCACCTCCCGCGCCCTACTCGGACGGCGTCTCCGCGGAGGTGGCGGCGTCCTGCAGGTCCGGGATGAAGGACGCCAGGGTGTCCCGCCAGGACTCCAGTTGGTCCAGCGGGTCCCGGAACTGATCCGGCAGCACCACGCTGATGATGCCCACGTCGTCCAGGAAGTACGCCGCGATGCTGGAGTCCGCGATGCCCCGGCCCACGCCCTCGCTGGCCGGGTAGACCGCCAGCACGAAGAGCGCCGCTTGCACGTACAGCACGCCTCGGACCAGGCCCACGGCTGCGCCGCCCAGCGAGTCCAGGGGCCCCAGCATGAACAGGCTGGCCGTGGTCTTGAGCACCGTGCCGATCACGGCGCCCGCCACCACCGCGCCCAGCACGATCGCCGCGAAGGCCACCAGGTTGCGCGTGGTGGAGTCTTCGATCACGAAGTCCAGGTTGGCCGCCAGGTCGTCATACAGCAGCCCGGCCAGCACGATGCCCACCACGATCGCGGTGAGCCAGACCACCTGGCGGATGAGTCCCGTGCGAAAGCCGTTGAACGCCGTCCATGCGATGACGGCGACGATGAGCAGGTCGATCCAGTTCATGTGGCCCCGAACACTGCCCGCCCGGCGTCGATTCTAGCAACCAGCGCTCCACCGCGTCTCAACGTGCCGGCGCCGCACGCCCACGCCGAGCGCGCGCGTGGCCTCCGGGCCAGGCCGCCGCGTCCGGGCGAGGGAGGCCCTCAGCCGCCGTCAAAGCCGAGGCGACGCCGGCGCAGGGAGACCCAGCGTTGCGCGCCGTGGCCGAAGACCAGGTGGTCCAGCACCTCGATGTCCAGGGTGCGGCCGGCCTCCACCACCAGGCGGGTGAGGTGCACGTCGTCCTCGCTGGGGGTGGGGTCTCCGCTGGGGTGGTTGTGCGCCAGCGCGATCTTGGAGGCGTTGAGGCGCACAGCGAGTTTGAAGACCTCCGCCACCCGCGCGCCGGCGGAGTTCACGGTGCCCCGGTAGGTCATGGAGGGCGCCGCGATCAGGCGGTTCTTGCGGTCCAGCGGCAGCACGTGCAGTTCCTCGTGCTCCAGCACCTGCAGCCGGTCGTGCAGCAACGAGGCGATCTGTTCCGGTGAGGTCACCTGGGGGCGCGCCGCCGCAGGATCCATCCCCAGCCGCCGCCCCAGTTCGAAGGCGGCCACCACCTGGGAGGCCCTCGCCACGCCCACGCCGTCCGTGCTTGAGAGCGTGGGGATGTCCGCACTGCCCAGGCCACGCAGGCCCGCGCGGTCCTGCAACAGCGCCTGCGCCACCTCCAGCACGTCCTTGCCGCGGGTGCCCGTGCCGAAGAGGATGGCCAGCAGTTCGTCCACGCGCAGCGCCTCCGGCCCCAGCCGGCCCAGCCGCTCGCGCGGACGCTCCTCCTCCGGCATGGACATCACCCGCGCGCGGTACTCCACGGGCGCGGCGGGCTCCTCCTCCGCTGGCGCGGGCATGGCCCCCACCAGGTCGTCCGAGACGCCGCGGTGCTCCGCCTGCGCCGCGCCAGGGGCGTGGTACGCGGTCATGACCGCGGCTCCGGCGCCCGCGCCACGCGTTCCAGCGCGATGATCGCGTTGGTGTGCGGCCAGTGTGTGGTGAGCACCTCGTCCCCCGGCTGCAACTCCAGCGCGGCCACCGCGCCCACCTCGAACAGGCGGTTGCGGGGGTTCGCGTCCGGGTCTGCCTCGTCCCGCGCGGAGACCAGCAGGTAGTTCACGCGGCCGAAGAAGAGGAAGCGCCCCTTCTTCCACTGCCGCTCGATGCGGCCCCGGGAAGTCATGGGCTCCGAGGCCAGGTCCCGCGCGGTGTGGTACGCCTCGATGTCCACGGCGAGCGCGCCGATGCCCAGGAACAGCACGAGGATGATCGTGCCTGGCAGTTGCAGCGCGGCGAAGACCAGCAGCGTGGTCAGCAGCACGGCGGCCGGCACGAAGATGGCGGCGCGGATCAGCAGGGAGACGCGGTGGTTGGGCCGGTACTCCAGGTAACGTTCGTCCCACTCGGGGATGGCCATGGGCGTCTTACCCCCCGGGGATGACCAGTTCGTCGCCGATGGAGAGCGACGAGGCGTCTGGCAGGTTGTTCGCCGCCACGATCTCGTTCGCCAGCGCCGCCACGTCCTGGCCGGGCGCCGCGAACCGCTCCGCGATGGCGAAGAGGGTATCTCCAGCCTGCACGATGTAGGTGCGCTCCTCCGGCGTGGGCTCCGGCGTCTCGGTCTGCGTAGCCTCCGGGGTGGGTGTCGCCGTAGCGGTGGGCGTGGGGGTGGCCTCCGGGTCGCCGTCGTCGGGGGGAGTCGGCGTCCCGGTGGCGGTGGCGGTGGGCGTGTTCACGAGCCCGGAGATGGAGTCCGGCGGCCCGTCCTGGTCCGCGCCGGCGGGCGGCAGCACCAGCAGCCACACGGCCACCACAGAGCCCACGAGCAGCGCGAGGAAGGAGCCACGATAGACGCGGTAGGAGGGCAGGGCGAGCGCGGGATCCATGCAGCGCTCACAGAGCGCATCGCCGTGGGCATCGCAATAGAGCGCGCCGCAGCGCGCGCACTCCTGGGTAGCATCCTCGTCGCACTGGTAGCACCGCATCGCTGCGAGGTTACCACCCCGTCTCCGCAAGTCGGAGTGCCCCCCGGCACTACGTCTGGCATGACCCACCCGCGCGCCGGACACCGTGAAGGCGCCGGTTGCCCGGCGCCTTCACGGTGCGGGCTGTGGCGCCCGCCGCTCTGCTGGGAGAGGACGCCCCTACTTGAGGTCCACCTTGGCGCCGGCCTCTTCCAGGGCGGCCTTGGCGGCCTCTGCGTCGGCCTTGTTGGCGCCTTCCTTGATCGGCTTGGGCGCGGCCTCCACCAGGTCCTTCGCCTCCTTGAGGCCCAGCGCGGTGAGTTCGCGGACCACCTTGATGACGCCGATCTTGTTGGCGCCGAAGTCCGTGAGGATCACGTCGAAGGAGTCCTGCTCCTCCGCTGCGGCGGCGTCGCCACCGCCACCACCGGCGCCGGGGGCGGCGGCCATGGCCACGGGGGCCGCGGCGGTCACGCCGAACTCTTCTTCGATCGCCTTGTTCAGATCCCGCAGTTCGATCAGGGTCAGGCCCTTGATGACTTCCAGGACTTCTTCAACCTTGGACATCTCTGCCTCCTCAGGCCGCTCCGCACGCGCAGGAACGGCGGTGTGTCTCTTGCGTGCGGAGGCCTAGGCCGCCGACTCTTCCAGTTGCTTGGCGCGGGCCTCCACCAGGCCCACGAACTGCCGCTGCGTGGCGACCAGCAAGCCGCTGAACTCAGCGATCTTGCCCACCACGTTCCCGGCCAACTTGGCGACCAGTTCCTCCTTGGAGGGCAGGGTGGCCAGGTCCCGGATGTAGGCCTCGTCCACCACGGTGTCGCCCACCACGGCGCGGCGGATCTGGACCTTGCTGTCGCCGTTGGCGCGCAGGTATTCCACCAGCGCCTTGGACGGCGCCACCGGCTCGTCATAGCCGACGATGATGGCGGTGGGGCCTTCCGCCAACTCCACGAAGTTCGGCTTGCCGGCCTGCTCCGCCGCCAGGCGCAGCAGGGTGTTCTTCACCACGTGCATCTCAGCGCCGGCCGCGCGCAACTGTGCGCGCAGTTCGGTCTGCTTCGCCATGGACACGCCCTGGTACTGCGCGGAGATGGCAATCTCCGCGCGGCCAATGACGTCCACCAGTGCGGCGACCTGCTCCACCTTCTTCGGTGTAGGCATCCGCTCCTCCTGTGTCTGCCGCGTCCGCCTCCACCCGGAGACGAAGAACGCGCCCTGCACCGCCAGCGGTGAGGACGCGTACGGCGGCCGCTCCTCCCCTTGCGGGGCGCGCGGCCGAGGTGTGCGCGATGCCTCGCCTGCATGGGTGGCCGGTCACGGCCGTTATCCCCGAGGGGGCCCATGGTCTCTGGCGGCGGCCCTGCTGCTGCGAGCGGGGCCGGGATGGAAAGTATGGGGCGGGCGCCTCCTAGCGTCTAGCAAGGCGCCCGCCTCGGGATCTCGTCGTGCCGAGGGGCCGGGCCCTACGGCTTCAGTTCGGCCAGGTCCAGCGTGATGCCGGGGCCCATGGTGGAGGAGAGCGAAGCCCCCCGCACCAGTTCACCCTTGGCGCCCTGCGGGCGGTTGCGCTGGATCTCCGCCATCATCGCGCGCAGGTTCTCCACCAGTTGGTCGGGGGAGAAGGACGCCTTGCCCAGCACCACGTGCACGACGTTGCTGCGGTCCAGGCGGAAGTCCACGCGTCCGGCCTTGGCCTCCTGCACGCCGCGGGCAATGTCCTCCGCGCCCAGCACGGTGTTGTTGCGCGGGTTGGGCATCAGGCCGCGGGGGCCGAGCACGCGGCCCAGGCCGCCCACCTTGCCCATCAACTCCCGCTGGGCAATGGCCACGTCAAAGTCCGTGAACCCGCCCTGCACGCGGGCGATGAGGTCGTCCCCACCCACGATGTCCGCGCCGGCGGCCTGCGCCGCCTGCGCCGCTTCGCCTTCTGCGAAGACGGCCACGCGCACCTCTTTGCCAATGCCGTGCGGCAGCACCACGGAACCACGCAACTGCTGATCCGCGTGACGGCCGTCCAGGCCGGTCCTCAGGTGCAGTTCCACCGTCTCGTCAAACTTGGCGGTGGCGCACTCCTTGACGAGCGCCACGGCCTCTTCCACGCCGTACGCCTTGTCCGGGTCCACCTTCTCGCGCAGCGCGCCAATGCGCTTGGCAACCTTGGGCATGGCTACTTGACCTCGATCCCCATCGAGCGGGCAGAACCCTCGACGATGCGCATCGCCTGCTCGATGTCCGTGGTGTTCATGTCCGGCAGCTTGGTCTCCGCGATCTCGCGGAGTTGCTTCATGGTGATGGTGCCGGCCTTGTCCTGCACGTTCTTGGCCGAACCCTTGTCGATGCCAGCCGCCCGACGCAGCAGGTCGGAGGCCGGCGCCGTCTTCAGGACGAACTGGAACGAGCGGTCCTCGAAGATCGTGATCTTCGCGGGGACGATGCCGGTCATGGCCTTGGTCTGCTCGTTGTAGGCCTTGCAGAACTCCATGATGTTGATGCCGTGCGGGCCCAGGGCGGTGCCCACGGGCGGCGCCGGGTTGGCCGTCCCTGCCTTGATCTGCAGGGTCAGCACGTGACGGACCTTCTTCGCCATGCCTGTCTCCTATCGCGCCCCGCGCGGCCCTTGCCGGCCGGGCGCTCCCTCGTACTGAGGTCGCGTGGTTGCTCCACCGGGGGCCGCCTGCAGCGTGGTGCGGCGGGCGGGCGCCCCGAGATTGGACTGTTGTTACTGCTTCTCCACCTGCAGGAAGTCGAGTTCCACCGGCGTCTCCCGGCCGAACATGGAGACCAGCACGCGCACGCGGCCACGCTCCATGTCGATCGAGTCCACGATGCCGATCATGTCGCTGAACGGGCCGTCCGTGACCAGCACCTGCTGGCCGATCTCGAAGCCCACGTTGACGCGCGGCTGGGCCTGCGCCACGTCTCGGATCATCTGATCCACCTCGGCGTCCGGCATCGGCGTGGGCCGTTCCTTCTGCTCGGAGGTGGTGGAGGCGAAGCCGGTGACGCCCGGGGTGTTGCGCACCACGTGCCAGGTGTTTTCGGTCATCACCATCTGCACAAAGACGTAGCCCGGGAACTTCTTGTGGGAGACGGTCTTGCGCTGGCCGTTTTTGATCTCGATCTCTTCCACGGTGGGGATGAACACCTGGAAGATCTGGCCGCCCAGGTCCATGGCCTTGACCCGCTGCTCTAGCGAGGTCTTCACCTTGTTCTCGTACCCGGAGTAGGTCTGGACGATGTACCAGGCGCGGCCGTCCGCGACGACCTCTTCCGTGGCGACGTCGTCCTGCATGACCTGCTCTTCGGTGTCCGTGTCAGCCATGTGGGCGATCCTTCCTCGCCGTCCACCGGGGCCGGAGGCGAGCCTCCGTGCGCGTGGACGCCGGGATGCGTGGGGCTAGCCGAGGAGCGTCTGCTCGATGAACCAGCCAAAGGCCAGGTCCGCCGTGCCCAGCACCATGCCCAGCAGCAGCGAGACCACGATGACGACGAACGTCAGGTTCCCCACCTCCTTGCGGTTGGGCCAGGTGACCTTCCGCAACTCGGAGATGATGTCCATGGCCCAGCGGGGCTTGAAGAGGGAGCCCTTGCGGGGCGCCTCGTTCGGGCTGGAGGTGCTGACCGGAGGCCCGGCCTGCCGCTGCGGCTGTGACCGCTGCTGGCGCTGTTGACGGCGCTCTGCGCGCTGCTGCGCGCGGCGCATTTCTCGGCCCATGATTCCGTCCTGACTCCCGCCTTACGGGCGGTGCGTGCGTCGGGTGGGGAACGGCCGGAGGACGGGCGTTACCGCGTCTCCCGGTGCGCAACGGCCTGCCGGCAGTGCGGGCAGAACTTCTTCAGTTCCAGCCGCTCCGGATCGTTCCGCTTGTTCTTCTTGGTGGTGTAGTTCCGCTGCCGGCACTCCGTACACGCGAGTGTGATGTGGTCGCGGTCCTCGCCCTTCTTGGCCACGGTTCGCTTCCTCTACTGCTCGCGTCTTCACCGCCTGTCTCCTCCGCCGCAGTGGACGGCAAGACAGGCTGGGACTCGCGATCGTACCGCCTGTGGCGGAATGGTGCTCCGCCCGACCGTTCGCCCTGCGGCCAGGCAGGGCGGAGGGCCGGGCGGAGGCGTGGATTCTTACTCGACGATCTCGGTCACGACGCCGGCGCCCACGGTGCGGCCACCCTCACGGATGGCGAAGCGCAGGCCCTCTTCGATCGCGATCGGGTAGATGAGTTCAATGTCCATCTGCACGTTGTCGCCGGGCATCGCCATCTCCATGCCCTCCGGCAGGTTGATCG
>Ga0265293_10001196_pt1 | contig 57879 bp, 55 predicted proteins | sample Munlanlewell138R_FD_192505 | JGI IMG/M metagenome (GOLD analysis project Ga0265293, IMG submission 192505) | Leachate microbial communities from a municipal landfill in Southern Ontario, Canada - Leachate well 138R | ecosystem: Engineered > Solid waste > Landfill > Unclassified | place: Canada...
GCCCGGGTGGTCAGGCCAGGGGCAGCAGCGGCACGATCAGCAGGGCCACGATGTTGATGATCTTGATCAGCGGGTTGACCGCCGGGCCGGCTGTGTCCTTGTAGGGGTCGCCCACGGTGTCGCCGGTCACGGCGGCCTTGTGCGCCTCCGATCCCTTGCCGCCGTGGTTGCCGTCCTCGATGTACTTCTTGGCGTTGTCCCAGGCACCGCCGCCGGTGCACATGGAGATGGCGACGAACAGGCCGGTGACGATGGTGCCCATGAGCAGGCCGCCCAGCGCCTTGGGCCCGAGGAACACGCCCACCAGGATGGGCACGATCACGGGCAGCAGGCTGGGCACGATCATTTCCTTGATCGCGGCCGTGGTCAGCATGTCCACCGCCTTGCCGTATTCGGGCTTGGCCGTGCCCTCCATGATGCCGGCAATCTCCTTGAACTGGCGGCGCACCTCCACCACCACCGAACCGGCGGCGCGGCCCACGGCCTCCATCGCCATGGCACCGAACAGGTAGGGGATCATGCCGCCGATGAACAGGCCGATGATCACCATGGGGTCGGACAGATCGAAGCTGACCTGCGCGCCGTAGGTTTCCAGTTTGTGGGTGTAGTCGGCAAACAGCACCAGCGAGGCCAGGCCGGCCGAGCCGATCGCGTAGCCTTTGGTCACCGCCTTGGTGGTGTTGCCCACGGCATCCAGCGGATCGGTGATGTCGCGCACGGCACTGGGCAGCTCGGCCATCTCGGCGATGCCGCCGGCGTTGTCGGTGATCGGGCCGTAGGCGTCCAGGGCCACCACGATGCCGGCCATGCTCAGCATGGACGTGGCCGCCACCGCGATGCCGTACAGGCCGGCCAGGGCGTAGGCCGCGACGATGGCCGCACAGACAAACAGCACCGGCCAGGCCGTGGAGCGCATCGACACCCCCAGGCCGGCAATGATGTTGGTGCCATGACCGGTGGTGGAAGCCTGCGCGATGTGGCGCACCGGGCTGTACTGGGTGCCGGTGTAGAACTCGGTGATCCACACCAGCAGCGCCGTCAGGCCCAGGCCGACCGCGCAGGCACCGAACAGGCGCACCTGGCTGCCACTGGCGGCGATGGCGTCGTCGGGGATGATCCAGGCGGTGACGAACCAGAACGCGATCAGCGACAGCACGCCCGCGATGGCCAGGCCCTTGTAGAGCGCGGGCATCACGTTTTTCATGCCCGGGCTGGCCTTGACGAAAAAGCAGCCGATGATGGAGGCGATGATGGACACGCCACCGAGCACCAGCGGGTAGAGCACGGCCTGCGTCGGTGCGGCGGCGACCATGAGCGCACCCAGCACCATGGTGGCGATGAGCGTCACGGCGTAGGTTTCGAACAGGTCGGCCGCCATGCCGGCGCAGTCGCCCACGTTGTCACCCACGTTGTCGGCGATCACCGCCGGGTTGCGCGGGTCGTCCTCGGGGATGCCGGCCTCGACCTTGCCGACCAGGTCGGCGCCGACGTCGGCACCTTTGGTGAAGATGCCGCCGCCCAGACGCGCAAAAATCGAAATCAGGGAGGATCCGAAGGCAAAGCCGATCAGCGGATTGAGCGCCGGAGCCAGCTTGTCAGCGGCGATGGCGCCGACGTCGCCCGCGAGGAACCAGAAGAACCCGGCCACACCCAGCAGGCCCAGGCCGACCACCAGCATGCCGGTGATGGCGCCGCCGCGGAACGCCACCTGAAGGGCTGGTCCGATGCCCTGGGTGGCGGCCTGTGCGGTGCGCACATTGGCGCGCACCGAGATGTTCATGCCGATGAAGCCACAGGCTCCCGAGAGGACCGCCCCCAGCACGAAACCGATGGCCGTGGCACTGTCGAGAAAGACGCCGATGAGCACCGCCAGCACCACACCGACCATGCCGATGGTTTTGTACTGCCGGGCCAGGTAGGCCGCGGCGCCGGTCTGGATGGCTCCGGCGATCTCCTGCATGCGGGTGTTGCCCGCGTCCTGGGAAAGAATCCAACTGCGGGACCAGAAACCATAGATCACAGCCACCAGCCCGCACACCAGCGCAAATATCAGCGCAGTTTGACCAACCATAGATTTCTCCTGCTCCGTAACATTTGACTTGGAGGGGGCAACGCTCGAGAGGAAGGCCCCCGCTGCGTTGCTTCCTCGCGTCCGTCATGCATCCGTGGTGGATGGCGCAGGGCGATTGGCCAACGGTGCCAATGTAGCGGCAAAAGATTCGGCTGTGAACTGACCTGGATCAGCGAGTCAGGCTGGCATCAGTAAAATCGGGGTTAATCTGCGGCGCCGGCGATACATGCTGCGGCGCGTCAACCGCTGCGGCATCGTGCGCAAGCCGCAGCCGGCACGTCTTGTCCCGGACACACGATTTCCTCAACTCTCAAAGAAAACCCATGTCTCTTGACCACGTTACCCCGGGTGCGAAGGTGCCCGAAACGTTCAACGTCATCATCGAGATCTCGATGAATGGCGACCCGATCAAGTACGAAGTCGACAAGGACTCCGGCTGCATCTTCGTCGACCGCTTCATGAACACTGCCATGCACTATCCGACGAACTACGGGTACGTGCCCAAGACCATCGCCGGCGACGGCGATCCGGTGGACGTGCTGGTGATCACCCCCGTGCCGCTGCCCCCCGGCGTGGTCGTGCCCTGCCGTGCGCTGGGCATCCTGAAGATGGAAGACGAAAGCGGTGTGGACGGCAAGGTCGTGGCCGTGCCGACCGAGAAGATTCTGCCGCTGTACTCGCAATGGCAGAAGCTGGAAGACCTCAACCCGGTGCGCCTGAAGGCCATCGAGCACTTCTTCGAGCACTACAAGGATCTGGACCCCGGCAAGTGGGTCAAGGTGCTGGGCTGGGGCGACAAGGCCGAGGCCCACAAGGAAATCACCGACGGCATTGCCGCCTACGCCAAGGGGTAAGCCCGCCACCCCGATCCGCCGGCCGGTACGGTCCGGTGGCACAGGGCGCCCCGCCGCGTGCCAGAGGCAGCGCGGGGGCGCCCTTCTTTTTTATTCTTCGATCTCACCCCGGTACTCGATCTTGCCGCGCACGCGTGCCCTCGGGTGCATGTCGATCAGTTCGTCGTAACTGGCGTCGCCCAACAGCGTGGCCGAGCCGGTGATCTCCAGCGCCTTGCGGGCGATCACGGTGCCAACGACCTTGCCCTCGATGAACACGTAATCGGCCTCCAGCCGGGTGTTCTCGATGATGCCGGTGGCGCCTACGTGCAAGGTTCCACCGCTTTCGAAAGTGATGTTGCCATTGAGGCGGCCATCGACCTTGATGCCCTGGTCGCGGGTGGTGTGAAAGTTGCCGTCAAAGACCGAGCCCTCGGCAATCAGGCTGTTGATGGCGCTCAGGCGCTCGGCCGGAACCAGGCGGGTGGGTGCAGGGGTGTCGTTGCTCATGTATCAGGGCTCCTGGCTGTGCAGCTGCTTGTCTGGATGAAGTGTAAGAGGGGTGGAGGGTGTCGGTGCTGTCTCGGTCACGATCCGGCGCGGCCCGGAGGGCACGGTGCGGGCATGCCACAGGTAGACGCCAGTGGCGAGCAGCGCGCCGGCCACCAGCAGGTAGGGCAGGCTGCGCCACAGGTACCAGCCGGCCCAGCGCCACGCCAGGCGACGCCGGGCAACGGCCCGGTCGCGCCGCCAGCTGGCGGCCAGAGCCGCCTGCCGCACCGACTCGGTGTTGGGCAATGCGCCCTGGCGGGTACTGGTCGCTGACACCTCGACCGCCTGGGGCTCGCCTTGCATGAACCGTCGCTTTCACTCGGACAGGGGTCAGCCATGGCGCCGGGCCGAGGGCACCCGCTCGAGCGTGGCGTTGAGGTCGGCACCGTTGACCTGGATGCGCCCATAGCGCACCAGGCCGTGCACGCTCGCCGAATCGTGCAGCGAGACTTCGCCTTCGCCCGAGTCCAGCAGACCGTCGGTATGGCCCATCACCGAAATCTTGTGCGCGGTGATGTCGCCCTTGACCCGGCCGGTTTCGGTCACGACGACCGATACCTGCACGCCCGGAGCCTGGGACAGGTTGCCGTCCACCTGGCCCGCTACGCTGCAAGGGCCGCGCAGGACGGCGTTGCCGATGAAGTGCAGGCCTTCGGCCAGAAGACTGCGTGCGAGGTGGGCTTCGGTCGCATCCAGTGGCGATCCTCCTGGCGAGACCTCGGTGGCGGCCAGCGTGGGCATCACCTGGGTCATGGCCGGCGGCATCGCGCGACCGACATCGACCTCGATGGCTTGCGGCAAGGCCTCAGCCGGCGCTTCGTTGATGCCCTCGTCGGTGCGGGCGGCGGCGTTCGTCTGGTTGTCGTCGTTCATGGCGGGGCTGGCGCTTGTGGATGGAGGGGGACGGTCGGGGCGGAAATGGCGGCGGGCTTTCATGGGTGGGCGAGCTCCGGTGTCTTACGCGGAAGGTGGCACCTCCCTGTGGCGCAATACCGGGAGCGTACCGTCAATTTTGAGGGTACGGAATGGGCCCTGCAGGTCGGCACCCTCGTACAGTTGCAGTCGCCGTGCCAGCAAGGAGCCGGTCGACACACCGCTGTGGGCCACGTACACGGTGCCCCGGCATTCGAGTTCGGTGTCGTGCAAGGTGCCGTCGGCGGCGCCCAGGCGGCCGAACAGATAGCAATCGCCGCTGACCACGATCCGGCCCCGGATCGTGCCGCCTTTCCAGACGATCAGGCGGCCATCGATGCTGATGCGTCCGGCCACTTCTCCCTGTACCAGCAGGCCGCCCTGGAACGCAAGCTGACCGTCCAGCCGGCTGCCGGCCGCCACCCGGTTCACCACCTGCATGGCGATCGGGTCGATCGTCAGCGTGTCCTGCTGTGGCTTCATTTCCATGGCGAGCTCGCCGTCAGCATCAGGACCAGACCGATCAGCAAGGCGACAAGCCCTGCCAGGGCGATGCCCAGGGCATGACGCTCCAGCCCGCGACGCAGGCGACCGGGACGCCGCCGGGGTTGCCCGGGCGAGTCCTGCATGTGATCCAGCACCAGCCAGTCGCGCCAGCCCTGGGCCAGGCGCTCCCCGGGGCCGGCCAGCGACACCTCCAGGCCGCCCGTGCGACTGACAGGCACCCGCTGGCGGCGGCCCAACACCACCGTGACGGGTGGTCCGACCACGGAGCGGGTGAAAAAGGCGTCGTTGTCGTCCATGTTGAAACGGTGCGAACTGCAATCAAAAAAATACACGATGTGTGGCGCAAGGGCCGCCATGCGCGAGGTCAGGGTCGCCCATCACGGCTGTCGCCGGACCGGTCCGCACATGGAGTATCCGGCATCGTATTGTGCCCGTCTGTTTTCAGCGGTGAACGCTGCGCCAGATGCGCCATGTAGGCCTCGATCTGGCCAGCTTCCCGCGCCAGGTAGCGCTCGACGGCATCGGCAAACGCGGGGTGGGCCAGCCAATGGGCGCTGTGCGTGGGCACCGGCAGCAATGCCCGGGCCATCTTGTGCTCGCCTTGGGCACCGCCCTCGAAGCGTTGCCAGCCGTGCCGGATGCACCAGGCCAGGGGCTGGTAGTAGCAAACCTCGAAGTGCAGGCAGTCCACGCGCTCCAGCGCCCCCCAGTAGCGACCGTAGGCCACGCGCCGCACGGCGTCCAGGCCGATCAGGCTGCTGGCGATGGGCTGTCCGCCCCGCTCGGCGATGAACAGCAGCCAGTTCTCCGGCATGTCGGAGGCCATGCGGGCGAAGAAGTCGCGGCTCAGGTAAGGCGCGTTGCCGTGTTCCAGGTAGGTGCGCTCGTAGCAGCGGTAGAAAAAGTCCCAGTCGGCGGCGCTGATGGCTGGGCCCTGCGCATGACGCACCGTCACCCCCGCGTCGGCCACCTTGCGACGCTCCTGCCGGATCTTCTTGCGTTTGTCCTGCTGCAGGCTGGCCAGGAAGTGCTCGAAATCGGCAAAGGCAGCCGGCGCGCGGCGATCCGATGTCGGGTTGCTCCACACCGCATCGGCTTGCACGGGGGGAGGTGACCCGGGCGGGCGCTGATGCGTGGGGGCTTCATTGCGCCAGTGGAACTGGACGGTGTGGCGCTGCATCAGCCCGGCCTGTTCGCAGGCAGCCACATCGTGTGGCTGCAGGAACAGCAGATGCAGCGATGACAGCTGCCATGCCTGCGCCAGATCGATCAGGGCCTGTACCAGCGCGGCGCGTGCCCTGTCATCGCGGGCCAGCAGGCGAGCTCCCGGCACGGGAGTGAAGGGCACGGCCACCAGGCCCTTGGGGTAATAGCGCAGGCCGTGTTCCTCGTAGGCCCGGGCCCAGGCCCAGTCGAAAACGTACTCTCCGTACGAGTGCGCCTTCAGGTACAGGGGGCATGCCGCCTCCAGGGCGCCGTCCTGCCAAAGGGTGACGAAGCGGGGTGCCCAGCCCGTGGCCGGTGTGGCGCTGCCACTGTCATGCAAGGCGCTCAGATAGGCGTGACGCATGAACGGGCTGGGATCCGGCTCCTGGGCCAGCAACGCATCCCAGGCCTCGGCGGGCACTTCTGCCGGGTGCTCGAACACGCGGATCTGCCACGGTGGGGAAGGTGGAACGTGCGGGTTCATCGGCACCTCCGGGCCTACAGGGGAAACAGCCAAGGCAGCACCAGCACGCACGCGACCAGCACCAGGAGCGCAAAGGGCACGCCGATGCGCACGAAGTCCATGAAATGGTACTGGCCGGGGCCGAGCACCAGGGTGTTCACGGGCGATGACACCGGCGTCATGAAAGCCGCCGATGCGGCCAGGGCGACGGTCATGGCGAAGGGGTAGGGCGAGAGGCCGAGTTGCGTCGCCAGGCCCAGGCCAATGGGCGCCATCAGCACGGCCGTGGCCGTGTTGGAAATGAACAGCCCCACGGTCGCCGTGAGCACGAACAGCGCGGCCATCACCACCCGGGGGGAGCCCTGTCCGGTCAGGCCCAGCAGGGCCTGGACGACGCCGTCGATACCGCCGGTTTTCTGCAGCGCGATGGCGAAGGGCATCATGCCCACGATCAGGATCAGGCTTTGCCAGTGCAGACTGCGGTAGGCGCTGTCGGCATCGATGCAGCCGAAAGCCCCCATCAGCAGGCAACCGATCAATGCCGCGATCACATTGGGCACGGCACCGGAGATCATCAACCCCACGGTGACCGCCAGTGCCAGCAACGCCAGCGGTGCGCGGTCGGCGGCCGGGGCCACGGCGTCCAGTTCCGCCGGCAGGCTGAGGACCAGAAAGTCGTGCGCCTGGGTGTGCAGCAGGCGGATGCTTTTCCAGGAGCCGGCGATCAGCAGCGTATCGCCCAGACGCAGCTTTTCCTGCAGCAGCTTGTCCCGCAGCGATGCACCGCCGCGACGCAGACCCATCACGTTCAGGCCGCGCTGCGATCGCATGCGCAGCTCCAGGATGCTCTTGCCGATGAGCGTCGAGCCCGGCGGCACGGTCACCTCGGCCAGGCCGATTTCGGGAGAGAGATCGGTCAGATAGTTGTTGCGAAACCAGCGGTCCTGCAGGCGCATGTCGCGCAGGAAGTGTTCCAGCTCGTCCAGGCCATGGGTGAAGTCCACCAGCAGGATGTCGTTGGCGGCGATCTCGCGGTTGGCCGACGTCGTGAGCATGACGCGCCCGAGGGGCCTCTGCCGCTCGATGGCGATCACGTTGGCTCCATAGCGTGAGCGCAGTGCCAACTCGCCCAATGTCTTGCCGATCATCGGTGAACCCTGGGCCACCATCACGCGGCGGGCACGCTCAAGCAGTTCGTAGTCCTGGGCCAGTTCCCGCAACCTGCGGCGGCGGCGTCCATGCTGGGGCTGTGGCGCCTGCGAATCGGCCAGCCATCGGCGTGCCACCAGCATGTAGCCGACGCCCAGCACCAGCACGATCAGGCCCATGGGCGTGAAGTCGAAGAAACCGAAACCCGCGTGTCCGGCGCGCACCAGTTCACTGTTGACCACCAGGTTCGGTGGTGTGCCCACCAGCGTGAGCATGCCGCTCATCAGCCCGGCAAAGGCCAGCGGCATCATCAGCCGTCCCGACGTCGAGCCGATGCGCTCGGCCATGCTGAGCACCACGGGGATGAAGATGGCAACCACCGCGGTCGAGCTCATGACCGAACCGAGCAGGGCGACCGACACCATCAGCAGCACCAGCAGGCGCATCTCGCTCTTGCCGGCGTGCCGCACCAGCCATTCGCCTGTCCGATAGGCCACGCCGGTGCGCACCAGGCCTTCGCCGATGACGAAGAATGCGGCAATCAGGATCACGCTGGGCTCGCTGAAACCGGCCAGCGCTTCCTCCACGCTCAAGGTTCCCGCGAGCACCAGTGCCACCAGTGCTCCCAGCGCCACCATATCCATGCGTGGCCGGTTGGCGATGAAACAGGCCACGCAGATGGCCAGCAGGGCGAATACCCAGAGGGTGTCGACACTCATGAGCAGGGAACTGCAAACAACCAAAAAGGGAGACGGGGAAGGCTCGGGAGGCGGGTGGGCGGGAGGCCACCGATGCCGGTGGCTCCGCTGGTGCGCATCTTAGGACACCGGGCCTGCTCGCCGATAATCGTGACCCGGTCCCCTTTGTCCCAGCCGCGCTGTTTCCCTCCACCTTCAGCTCCACCATGTCCTTCGTCGTCCGTACCGCCCAACTCAATTTTGTGGTGGGTGATCTGCCGGGCAATGCCCGCCGCATTATCGAGGCCGCCCGCGATGCGCATCAGGCCGGTGTGTCCGTGCTGCTCACGCCGGAGCTGGCCCTGTGTGGCTATGCCGCCGAAGACCTGTTCCTGCGCCCGGCTTTCATCGACGCCTGTGACGAGGCGCTGCAGACCGTGGCGGCCGAAACCGCCGACCTGAGCGGCCTGCACATCGTCGTCGGTCACCCGGCCCGCATGGCGGCCGGCAAGCGCGAACGCAGCGTGTCGGTCGCGGGGCTGCACAACGCCGCGAGCGTGCTTTGCGAGGGCAAGGTGGTGGCACGCTACGCCAAGCGCGAGTTGCCCAACTACCAGGTATTCGACGAGCGGCGCTATTTCGTGCCCGGCAGCGAACCCTGCGTGTTCGACGTGCGCAGCCGCGAGGGCGAATCGATGCGCGTGGGCCTGCTCATCTGCGAGGACGCCTGGTTCGATGCGCCGGCAGCGGATGCCAAGGCGGCAGGGGCTGACGTCCTGGCCGTCATCAATGCCTCGCCCTTCCACGCCGGCAAGGGCGGCGAGCGCGAAGCCACCATGCGCGAGCGCGCACTGGCCACCGGCCTGCCACTGGTGTATGCCCACCTTGTGGGCGGGCAGGACGAAATCGTGTTCGAGGGCCGCAGCTTCGCGCTGGCGGCCGATGGGAGCCTGGCGGGCCGTGCCATCAGCTTCGAGGAGGCGCTGTTCGACGTCGGCTTCACGCGCGCGGGCGCGGGCTGGACCCTGCAGGCCGGCATCGACCGGCCGCACAGTCCCGAGGCCGACCTCTGGCATGCCCTGGTGCTGGGTGTGCGCGACTACATCGGCAAGAACGGCTTCCCCGGTGCCATTCTCGGCCTGTCGGGCGGCATCGACTCGGCCCTGGTGCTGGCCATTGCGGTCGACGCGCTGGGCAAGGACAAGGTGCGCGCGGTCATGATGCCTTCGCCCTACACGGCCGATATTTCCTGCATCGATGCGCGCGACATGGCCGCGCGCCTGGGCGTGCGCTACGACGAAATCGCCATCGCGCCCGAGTTCGAGGCCTTCAAGGCCTCGCTGGTGCCGTTGTTCGAGGGGCGGCCTGAGGACGCAACGGAGGAGAACCTGCAGGCCCGCATCCGCGGTACCCTGCTGATGGCGCTGTCCAACAAGTTCGGCCCGATCGTGCTCACCACCGGCAACAAGAGCGAGATGGCCACCGGGTACTGCACGCTGTACGGCGACATGGCCGGGGGCTTTGCCGTCATCAAGGACGTGGCCAAGACCACGGTGTTCAGGCTGGCCCGCTGGCGCAACGCGCACGACCCCTATGGCACCGGCACCAACCCGATCCCCGAGCGCATCATCACACGCCCACCCAGCGCCGAGCTGCGGCCCGATCAGGTGGATCAGGACAGCCTGCCGCCCTACGAGGTGCTCGATGACATCATCGAGCGCTACATGGAAAACGACCAGAGCCCGGCGAGCATCGTGGCCGATGGCTACGCCCAGGCCGATGTGGACAAGGTGGTCCGGCTGATCCGGATCAACGAGTACAAGCGCCGTCAGGCGCCGATTGGCATCCGCGTCACGCACCGCGGCTTCGGCAAGGACTGGCGCTACCCGATCACGAGCAAGTACCGGGCGTGAAACCGGCCGGTCGCGCGCTTCGGGAAAGCCACCTGAGTTGACTCGGACAGCGGGCCGCGCCCCGATGCGTGCGCGGCCCGCATGGTAAATTCACTGGGCAAGTCATCTCTGTTTTCCCCCGATCCGGAGCCATTCCATGAAACAAATCACCGCCGTCATCAAGCCGTTCAAGCTGGAGGAGGTGCGTGAAGCGCTGGCCGAACAGGGTGTGACCGGGCTGACGGTGACCGAGGTCAAGGGCTTCGGCCGCCAGAAGGGACACACCGAGCTGTACCGCGGCGCCGAATACGTGGTTGATTTTCTGCCCAAGGTCAAGATCGAGGTGGTGGTCAAGACCGATGATGTGGACCGTTGCGTTGACGCCATCATCCGCGCCGCCCACACCGGCAAGATCGGCGACGGCAAGATTTTCGTCACGCCGGTTGAGCGCGTGGTGCGCATCCGGACCGGTGAACTCGACGACCACGCGATCTAAATATTCTCCAGCCGGTCAGAGGGCGTCACGCCGGCGTCCTGCACCAGGGCCGGCAGCAGGCGCTGCCAGTCGCTGTCGATGCGGATGAGTTCCATCTGCCACGGGCCCATGAACTGCTGCTCCACGCTGGTCTGCAGGAAGCGGACCATGCCGTCGTAGTAGCCGCCCTGGTTGAGCAGGCCCACGGGTTTGTCGTGGTAGCCGAGCTGGCGCCAGGTCCAGACCTCGAAAAATTCCTCGAAGGTGCCGATGCCGCCCGGCAACGCCAGGAAGGCGTCGGCGAGCTCGGCCATCAGGCGCTTGCGCTCGTGCATGGTCTGCACCACGTGCAGTTCGGTGCAGTCGAGGTTGGCCATCTCCTTGTCCACCAGGGCCTGGGGGATGATGCCGATGACGGTCCCGCCAGCGGCCAGCGTGGCCTGGGCGACCAGCCCCATCAGGCCGTTGCGGCCGCCACCGTAGACCAGTTGGCCGCCATGGCTGCCGATCCAGTGGCCGATGTCTCGGGCAGCGGCGGCAAAGGAAGGGTCCACGCCCGGGCGGGAGCCGCAATAGACGCAGATGGAAAAGCTCGGTGGGCGGGTGCTCATGGTGCAGAGGATGTATTCGTCGTCACGCGGGGGTCAGGCCAGGCGGCTCCACAGGGCGGCCAGCCAGATGCCACCGCACACCAGCAGGCTCAGCAGCACCGCGGCGCTGCCCATGTCCTTGGCGCGCTTGGACAGCTCGTGCCATTCGGGGCCGATGCGGTCGATGGCGCTTTCGATGCCGGAGTTGAGCAGTTCAACCACCATCACCATCACCACCGAGCCGGCCAGCAGCGCCGTCTCGACCCAGGTGTGGCCCAGCCAGCAGGCCAGCGGCAGCAGGACCAGTGCGGCCATGGCCTCCTGGCGGAAGGCGCTCTCCTGCCAGCCGGCGCGCAGACCGGTCATCGAGTAGCCCAGGGCATGCCACAGGCGCTGCAGGCCGCGACGGCGCTTCTGGGCATCCACCGCCTCGCGTGCGCCGGAGGAAGAAGAGCGGGGCGCGGGTGTCATGGTGCCCACCAGCGTGGCTTTTTGCCCGGAACGACCGGCTCGGGCGGCTTGTGGTGGACCAGGCGCGTGCCGGCCAGTGCGTCGTGCAGAAACTGCCGCTGCGGATGAAAGCGGGCGAGGAGTGCCCAGACCGCCACCCAGCCCAGCGTGATCACCGCCAGCTCGCCACCGGGCAGGTGGTAGGCGCCGCCGGCGGCCAGCGGCGGCAGGAACCACAGCCACGCCAGCAGGTAACGCCACAGGGCGCGGGCCTGCGTCAGCGGGCGGCCGGCGCGGTCGACCACGCGGATGTGCCAGGTCTTCATGGCCAGGGTCTGCCCCTTGGACCAGAACCAGACGAAATAGATGCCGAACACCACGAACAGGAAGGCCTGCTGCATGTGCCGGTTGTCCAGCGCATGGCGGGTCTGGGTCAGGGTCGAGAACAGGTAGCCGGCGATGAAGACCACACCGAACAGCAGCATGCCTTCGTACAGCCAGCAGGCCATGCGGCGGGGAATCGGAGGAGCGATCAGGTCGGGCGCCGTGGCGGGGGCGGGGGCGGAAGTGGTCATCAACGGCGTCGTTCTTGGGTCTCGGATTGTCGCATTGCCGGGGAAGAGAATGGTCCGCCGGCGCGGGCGACGGACCGCGGCAGACAAAACATATGTTGCGGTGCGATAATAGCGACTGCAAATCATCAGGCAAACGGGTCAAGGTCCGGCGGGGTATGTGTCCGCCCATGGCCATTGGCCTCAAGTCCCGACACCGCTTCACAAGAGTGGGTGAAGGGGCACCCAAGGTTTTTCGTCAGAGAAATACCCGAAAGGTTGATCAAAATGGATATCTCCAAGGCCGAACTGGCCTCGACGGCCGCTGCTGCCGGCCAAGCTCCCGCTACCGAACAACTCATGGGCGCCGAAATCATGGTCCGCGCCCTGCAGGCCGAGGGTGTCAAGTACATCTGGGGCTACCCCGGTGGCGCTGTGCTCTACATCTACGACGCCCTGTACAAGCAGGACTCGATCCAGCACGTGCTCGTCCGCCACGAGCAGGCGGCCGTTCATGCCGCCGATGGCTATGCCCGTGCCACGGGCGACGTCGGCGTGGCGCTGGTGACATCCGGGCCTGGCGTGACGAACGCGGTCACCGGCATCGCCACGGCGTACACCGACAGCATCCCGATGGTGATCATCACCGGCCAGGTGCCCACCGCGGCCATCGGCTCGGATGCCTTCCAGGAATGTGACACGGTCGGCATCACCCGGCCGGTGGTCAAACACAACTTCCTGGTCAAGGACGTGCGCGAGATGGCCGACGTGATGAAGAAGGCCTTCCACATCGCCCGCACCGGCCGGCCCGGTCCGGTGGTGGTCGACATCCCCAAGGACGTGTCGTTCAACAAGGCGGCCTGGACGGGTTACCCCTCGTCGGTCGAGATGCGGTCCTACAACCCGGTGCGCAAAGGGCATGGCGGCCAGATCCGCAAGGCCCTGCAACTGCTGGTGAATGCCAAGCGTCCCTACATTTATACCGGCGGTGGCGTGTTGCTGGGCAATGCCGTACCCGAACTGCGCACCCTGGTCGACATGCTCGGTGTCCCGGTCACCCACACGCTGATGGGCCTGGGCGCATACCCGGCCACGGATCGCAAGTTCCTGGGCATGCTGGGCATGCATGGCACGATCGAGGCCAATCACGCGATGCAGAACTGCGATGTGCTGCTGGCCGTGGGTGCGCGCTTTGACGATCGCGTCATCGGCAACCCCAAGCACTTCGCTTCGGTGGAGCGCAAGATCATCCACATCGACATTGATCCGTCGAGCATCGCCAAGCGGGTCAAGGTGGACGTGCCCATCGTCGGCGACGTCAAGGACGTACTGACCGAGCTGATCAACATGATCCGCGAAAGCCAGGCGCGGCCCGACGAGAAGGCCCTGGCGGCCTGGTGGGACACCATCGAGGGCTGGCGTTCGCGCGATTGCCTGCGCTACGACCGGGCCAACACCGAGGTCATCAAGCCGCAGATGGTGGTGGAGACCCTGTGGAACCTGACCAAGGACGATGACTGCTACATCGCGTCCGATGTCGGTCAGCACCAGATGTTCGCCGCCCAGTTCTACCGTTTCAACGAACCTCGGCGCTGGATCAACTCGGGTGGCCTGGGCACGATGGGCGTGGGCCTGCCCTATGCCATGGGCATCAAGCTGGCCAGGCCCGATGCCGACTGCTGGTGCATCACCGGTGAGGGCTCGATCCAGATGAACATCCAGGAGCTGTCGACCTGCCAGCAGTACGGCACCGCGGTGAAGATCCTGGCGCTGAACAACCGCTACCTGGGCATGGTGCGCCAGTGGCAGGAGCTGATCTACCAGGGTCGCTACAGCCACAGCTACATGGACGCCTTGCCCAATTTCGTCAAGCTGGCCGAAGCCTACGGGCACGTCGGCATGCTGGTCGAACGTCCCGAGGATGTCGAGGCGGCCCTGCGTGAGGCCCGCGCCATCAAGGACCGTTGTGTCTTCATCGATGTCCGCACCGACCCGACCGAGAACGTCTGGCCGATGGTGGAGGCCGGCAAAGGCATCACCGAGATGCTGCTCGGCTCCGAGGAGCTCTGATTGTCGCCACTGCCTTCCCGACGGGCGGGCAGTCACTTCCCTGACGAATCTATTTGCAGCCAAGCCTGCGCATTACCGTGCGCAGGGGAGGGCTCAGAAAAGAGGAATCGAACATGAAACACATCATCGCTGTCCTGCTCGAGAACGAAGCCGGCGCACTGTCCCGGGTCGTCGGCCTGTTTTCGGCGCGCGGCTACAACATCGAGTCCCTGACCGTGGCGCCGACCGAGGACCCCAGCCTCTCGCGCATGACGATCCAGACCACCGGCTCGGACGACATCATCGAGCAGATCACCAAGCACCTGAACCGCCTGATCGAGGTCGTCAAGGTGGTGGACCTCACCGAAGGGGCCTACACCGAGCGCGAACTCATGCTGGTCAAGGTCCGGGCCGTCGGCAAGGAACGCGAGGAGATGAAGCGCATGGCCGACATCTTCCGCGGCCGCATCATCGATGTGACCGAGAAGAGCTACACCATCGAGCTGACGGGTGACCAGGCCAAGAACGATGCGTTCCTGAGCGCCATCGACCGCAGCGCCATCCTCGAAACCGTGCGCACGGGCGCTTGCGGCATCGGTCGCGGCGAACGCATTTTGCGGGTGTGACAAACCTGCCCGTTAACATTACAGGTTTTTTCAAAGTATCAACCGGAGCAACCTCATGAAAGTTTTCTACGACAAGGACTGTGACCTGAGCCTGATCAAGGGCAAGACGGTCGCGATCATCGGCTATGGCTCGCAAGGCCATGCCCATGCACAAAACCTCAACGACAGCGGCGTGAAGGTCGTGGTCGGCCTGCGCAAGGGCGGCGCCTCGTGGGACAAGGTCGGCAAGGCCGGCCTGACCGTGATGGAAGTCAACGATGCCGTCAAGGCTGCCGATGTGGTCATGATCCTGTTGCCCGACGAGCAGATCGCCGAGGTCTACAAGAACAACGTCGAACCCAACATCAAGCAGGGCGCGTCGCTGGCCTTCGCGCACGGCTTCAACGTGCACTACAACCAGGTCGTGCCCCGCGCCGATCTGGACGTCTGGATGGTGGCTCCCAAGGCCCCCGGCCACACCGTCCGCTCCACCTACAACCAGGGCGGCGGCGTGCCCCACCTGGTGGCCGTGCATCAGGACAAGTCCGGCAAGGCCCGTGACCTGGCCCTGTCCTATGCCATGGCCAATGGTGGCGGCAAGGCCGGCATCATCGAGACCAACTTCAAGGAAGAGACCGAGACCGACCTGTTCGGCGAGCAGGCCGTGCTGTGCGGCGGTGCGGTCGAACTGATCAAGATGGGTTACGAGACCCTGGTCGAGGCCGGCTACGCCCCTGAAATGGCCTACTTCGAGTGTCTGCACGAACTCAAGCTCATCGTGGACCTGATCTACGAAGGCGGCATTGCCAACATGAACTACTCGATCTCGAACAACGCCGAATTCGGCGAGTACGTGACCGGCCCGGAGGTGATCAACGAGCAGTCGCGCGCCGCCATGCGCAATGCCCTCAAGCGCATCCAGAACGGTGACTACGCCAAGATGTTCATCCAGGAAGGCCGCCTGAACTACCCGAGCATGACGGCACGCCGCCGCAACACCGCCGACCACAGCATCGAGGTGGTGGGTGCCCAACTGCGCGCCATGATGCCCTGGATCGCCAAGAACAAGCTGGTCGACCAGAGCCGCAACTGATGCGCCTCTCGCGCTGATGCCGGCAAGCCACCTTCGGGTGGCTTTCTTGTCATGGGCGCGGCCGGCGCTCGCGTACACTTGCTCACATGCAAGACGAGTCGTTCGAGAACAGCGCCGGCGATGCGCTGCCAAGCCGCTCCAAGAAAAAAGGCATCTACATGTTGCCCAACATGATCACGCTGGCGGCGCTGTTCGGTGGTTTCTACGCTGTGGTGATGGCCATGAACGGTCGTTACGACCTGGCCACGTCCGGCATTTTCGCGGCCATGGTGCTCGACAGTCTGGACGGGCGCGTGGCACGGCTGACGAACACGCAGAGCGCCTTCGGCGAGCAGATGGATTCGCTGGCCGACATGGTCTCTTTCGGGGCGGCCCCGGCCCTGATTGCCTACGAGTGGACGTTGCGCGATCTGGGCCGCTGGGGCTGGATCGCTGCTTTCGTCTACTGCGCCTGTGCCGCTCTGCGACTGGCGCGCTTCAACGTGAATACCGGTGTGGTGGACAAGCGCTACTTCCAGGGTCTGCCGTCGCCCGCGGCGGCGGCGCTCGTGGCCGGCTTCATCTGGCTCATGACCGATACCGAGGTGCCCGCCACCGACGTGACCTGGGTCATGTTCTGCCTGACGCTGTATGCGGGCCTGACCATGGTCACCAACGTGCCGTTCTACAGCTTCAAGGACCTGAGCCTCAAGAAGAGCGTGCCGTTCGCTGCCATCGTGCTGGTGGCCCTGGGTATCGCCGTCATCAACATCCATCCGCCCACCGTGCTGTTCGCCCTGTTCGTGCTGTACGGGTTTTCGGGCTATGCCGTCTATGGCTGGCGCAAGGCCAAGGGGCGCCCCACCAGCGTGATCAGCACCTCGACGGACGAGCCCGACGAGCGCGGCCTGCATGAGTGAATCGATGCAGGAGGCGCGCAACCGTGCTATAGTGGCTCACATGCAAAACCTGTCGCTAGCCCTACTACTGATGTCCTGCGGGCAGGCAGAGTAGCGCGCGTCAGTCTCACCCTACTTGAACGGCCCGTATGCACCAGCAACGGGCCGTTTTCGTTTGCATGCAGGTTGCTGGTTGCCCCAAAAAACGCATTGGAACTGGAACCAGCAGCATGTTGAAGAACCCCGCCACCAAATACCGGGCTTTCACCCCCATCGGTCTGAAGGATCGCACCTGGCCGGATGCCACCATCACGCAGGCACCGATCTGGCTGTCGACCGACCTGAGGGACGGTAACCAGGCTCTGGTCGAGCCCATGGACATCGCACGCAAGGTGCGCATGTTCGAGACGCTGGTGGCGGTCGGCTTCAAGGAAATCGAGGTCGGCTTTCCCTCCGCCTCGCAGATCGAGTTCGATTTCGTGCGCAAGCTCATCGAGGAGAACCGCATCCCCGAGGACGTGACCATCCAGGTGCTGACGCAGGCGCGCGACCATTTGATCGAGCGCACCTTCGAGGCGGTCCAGGGCGCGCCGCGCGTGATCGTTCACCTGTACAACGCTGTGGCCCCTGTCATGCGCCGCGTGGTGCTGGGTCTGAACGAGGACGGCATCGTGGATCTGGCCGTGCGGCAGGCGCGCAAGTTCAAGGAAATGGCAGACAGCCGCCCCGGGACGCACTGGGTCTTTGAATATTCGCCCGAAATGTTCTCGGGCACGGAACTGGGCTTTTCCAAGCGCGTGGTCGATGCCGTCACGGCCGTGTGGGCGCCGACCCCGGATCACAAGTGCATCATCAATCTGCCGTCGACGGTGGAGCACTCCACGCCCAATATCTTCGCCGACATGATCGAGTGGATGCATCGCCACCTTGAGCGGCGCGACGCGATCGTCCTCTCCGTCCACCCCCACAACGACAGGGGCACCGGCACGGCAGCCGCCGAGCTGGCGCTGATGGCCGGCGCCGACCGGCTCGAGGGCTGCCTGTTTGGCAACGGCGAGCGCACGGGCAACCTCGACATCGTCAACGTGGCGCTCAACCTCTACACGCAAGGTGTTTCGCCGAATCTGGACTTTTCGAACATCGACGAGATCCGCGCCACGGTCGAGCACTGCAACCAGATCCCGGTGCACCCACGCCATCCCTATGTCGGCGATCTGGTCTACACCTCGTTCTCGGGCTCGCACCAGGACGCCATCAAGAAGGCATTCGCCGCGCACCGCGAAGGCGATATCTGGGACATGCCCTACCTGCCCATCGACCCGAATGACGTGGGCCGCAGCTACGAAGCGGTGATCCGCGTCAATAGCCAGTCGGGCAAGGGCGGCATCGCCTACCTGCTTGAAAGCGAATACGGCCTCAAGCTGCCGCGACGTCTGCAGATCGAGTTCAGCCAGGCCGTGCAGCGTGTGATGGACTGCGAAGGCAAGGAGCTGACGGCGGCCGACATCTGGGCCATCTTCCGCGACGAATACCGCCTGGATGGTCAGGCTGGCCTGGCACGGCGCGTGCAGGAGGTGGTAGGTCAGGGCGATGACGCCGTGACCGTGTTGCGCGGTGATCTTGTCTGGCAGGGCGCCACGCATGCCATCGAAGGCCGGGGCAACGGCCCGATCGACGCCTTCAGCCGTACGCTCACCGAACTGACCGGTCAGCCCGTGCGTGTCGTCGACTACCACCAGCACGCCATCGGCGCCGGCGCCGATGCGCGCTCGGTGGCCTACGTGGAGGTGCGTGTCGGCGACGCCCGCCCCCTGTTCGGCGTGGGCTCGGACGCGGACACCACGGCGGCCGCCCTCAAGGCGGTGCTGTCCGGCGCGATGCGCGCGCAGGCTGGCGCGCCTGCGCAAGAGGCACAATCTCAACCCGAAGCAGCAATGACCGAGGCCTGAGCCGCATCTGGGGCCAGGCACAGACCAGGAGCACACGATGACCGACAAACTGATCATTTTCGACACCACCCTGCGCGACGGCGAGCAATCGCCCGGCGCTTCCATGACCAAGGACGAGAAGCTGCGCATCGCACGCCAGCTCGAACGCCTGAAAGTGGACGTGATCGAGGCTGGCTTCGCGGCCAGCTCCAATGGCGACTTCGACTGCGTGCAGGCGATTGCCAACACGATCAAGGACTCGACCGTGTGCTCGCTGGCCCGTGCCAACGACCGCGACATCAGCCGCGCGGCCGAGGCGCTCAAGGGGGCCAACAGTGCCCGCATCCACACCTTCATCGCCACCAGCCCGCTGCACATGGAGAAGAAGCTGCGCATGACGCCGGAGCAGGTGCTGGAGCAGGCGCGGCAGTCGGTGCGCTTCGCGCGCAACCTGTGCGCCGACATCGAGTTCAGCCCGGAAGACGGCTACCGCAGCGAGATGGACTTCCTCTGCCGTGTGCTGGAAGTGGTCATCGCCGAGGGCGCCACCACCATCAACGTGCCCGATACCGTGGGCTACGCCATTCCCGAGCTGTACGGCAACTTCATCCGCACCCTGCGCGAGCGCATCCCGAACTCCGACAAGGCGATCTGGTCGGTGCACTGCCACAACGATCTGGGCATGGCCGTGGCCAATTCGCTGGCCGGCGTGAAGATCGGTGGTGCGCGTCAGGTCGAGTGCACCATCAACGGCCTGGGGGAACGCGCCGGCAACTGCTCGCTCGAGGAAGTGGTGATGGCGGTGAAGACGCGGCGCGACTACTTCGGGCTCGATGTGGGCATCGACACCACGCAGATCGTGCCGGCCAGCCGCATGGTCAGCCAGACCACCGGCTTCGTGGTGCAGCCCAACAAGGCCGTGGTGGGAGCCAATGCGTTCGCGCACGCCAGCGGCATTCACCAGGACGGCGTGCTCAAGGCGCGCGACACCTACGAGATCATGCGTGCCGAGGATGTGGGCTGGAGCGCCAACAAGATCGTGCTGGGCAAGCTCTCGGGTCGCAACGCGTTCAAGCAGCGCCTGCAGGAGCTGGGCATTGAAATGGAGTCGGAATCCGAGATCAACACGGCGTTTGCCAAGTTCAAGGAACTGGCCGATCGCAAGGCAGAGATCTTCGATGAGGACATTCTGGCCCTGTGCAGCGACGAGAGCGTGACTGCCGAGAAAGAACAGTACGGCCTGGTGTCGCTGGCCCAGCACAGCGAAACCGGCGAGCGGCCGCATGCCACGGTGGTGTTCACGGTCGATGGCAAGGAGTTCCGTGGGGAGGCACAGGGTAATGGCCCGGTCGATGCATCCCTCAAGGCGATCGAGTCCCACGTCAAAAGTGGTGCCGAGCTGGTGCTGTATTCGGTCAATGCCATCACCAGTGGCTCGACCGAGAGTCAGGGCGAGGTGACCGTGCGCCTGCAACTCGGCGGCAGGGTGGTCAACGGCGTGGGTGCCGACCCGGACATTGTGGTGGCATCGGCCAAGGCATATTTGAGCGCGCTCAACAAACTTCACAGCAAGGCTGAGCGTGTCGCAGCCCAGGGCTGAGTCATCCGCGTCCACCGCAAGTCCTTGAAAATCAAGGACTTGTGAAAGACTCATGCAGGGTTGCGATGAGTGATGCCCAATTTTGGGCATTTTTGTGATGGTCATCGAGGAATCATGAGCAAGTAATTGTTATTGCTTGTTTTTTGACAAATCTCTATACTTCGTTTCGGCGTGCAATAGAGGCTTCGAAGGTTCCCATGATGGTTCGCATTTCCGGCATGAAGAGCTTGTGTCGCCTGCTTCTGGCGGGTCTGGTGTCGCTGTCCATGTTGATGCCGGTCGTCGAGGCATCCGCCGCCCAGTCCGATCGCGCCAAGAAGGCTTCGACCACCAAGGTGGCCAAGAAGCCCAGCAAGGCCGCCCCCCAGAAGAAAAAGACCGCGTCGGCCAAGAAGCGGACGAAGACGGCCTCTGCCAGGAACCCCAAAAGCAAGCGTCAGGTGGCGAAGGCACCCGCGTCCGGGAGCGCGCGGATGGCCGCGGCACGGCAGGCCAGATCCGCCAAGTCTGGCTCGATCATGCGTGCCGCCATGCCGGCACGAGAAACCTTCGGCCAGCGCCTGGGACTGCGTGGCAGTGATGATCCGCTCTCCCTCAATTCCAGCGTCGCCCTGGTGGTCGACCAGGATACGAGCGAGGTGTTGTTCAGCAAGAACGAGTCGGCCGTACTGCCGATCGCCTCGCTGACCAAGCTGATGACGGGTTTGGTGGTTGTCGATGCCAACCTGCCGATGGACGAAGTGATCACCATCACGAGAGAGGATGTGGACACCTACAAGGGAAGCAGCTCACGTCTGGCCGTGGGCACGAGGCTCACCCGCGGCGAGCTGATGCACCTGGCGCTCATGTCCAGTGAGAACCGGGCGGCCCATGCACTGGGGCGCACCTTTCCGGGTGGCATGGACCATTTCGTGCGGCTGATGAATACCAAGGCACGCGAACTGGGCATGTACGACACCCGCTATGTCGAGCCGACCGGGCTGAAGAGTCAGAACCAGTCCAGTGCACGCGACCTGGCGACGCTCGTGTCGGTCGCCTACCAGCGGCCGCTGCTGCGCGAGCTCTCCACCTCGCCGGAGTACGAGCTCAACGTGGGACGCCGTGTGCTGCAGTACCGCAACTCCAACCGTCTGGTTCGCAACCCGGAATGGGACATCGGCTTGCAAAAGACCGGTTACATCTCCGAAGCAGGACGTTGTCTCGTCATGCAGGCCGAAGTGGCTGGTCGCAAGCTGATCATGGTGTTCCTGGATGCAGCGGGCACCATCAACCGCATGCAGGATGCCGAGCGCGTACGCCACTGGGTCGAAGCACAGCGTGCTGTGGAGCCTGCAGCCAGGCACGCCACCTACGCCCAGCCCCAGGGCTGAGGCGAGCAGGTGTTGCGTCAGCGTCGCTGAGCGGCGTCCCCGGAGTAACCCAGGGCCGCTGAAATTTCGGCGGCAGTGGCTTTGAGCTTGGGCAACCAGCTCTCGTCGATACGGTCGGCCGGCGCGGAAATGGACAGTCCAGCGACCAGCCGGGCCTGGTCGTCGTAGATGCCGGCAGCCATGCAGCGCACGCCGGTTTCAAGTTCCTCGTTGTCGCGTGCGACGCCCAGCAGGCGGCACTGCTGCAGCTCGCGCTCCAAGGCCGGTAGCTGCGTCAGGCTGTTGCGGGTATTGCCCACCAGCCCAGTACGTGCCGCATAGGTGCGCACGCGCTGCGGTTCGTCGGCGGCCAAAAAGAGCTTGCCCACGGATGTCAGGTGCAGCGGCGCACGTCCGCCGATGGCACGCACCACCTGCATGCCCGATCGTTCGCTGTAGGCACGCTCGACATAGACGATTTCGTCACCCTGGCGCACACTCAGGTTGACTGGTTGCTGGATCTGCTTGTGCAACTCGCGCATTGGTCCCAAAGCCGCATCGCGTACGTTCAAGCGAGCCTTGACGAGATTGCCCAGCTCCAGCAGGCGCATGCCCAGGCGGTAGCTGCCTGCCTCCGGACGGTCGACGAAGCGGCCGATGGTCAGGTCGTTGAGGATGCGGTGTGCCGTCGAGGGATGCAAGCCGGTCTTCTCACTGATTTCCTTCAGTGATACCGGCTCCTCGCGCGAAGCCAGGACCTCCAGCAGGTTGAACATGCGCTCGATCACCTGAACGGTGGGTGCACTGGGTAAGACGTCGGATCGTTTGCTCATGGCGGTCAGAATGTGTACCGCTATTTTACGAGATGAAATTGCCTGTTGCAGGCACGGCCGCACGGGAAGGGCCTCGAGGCCATCACGCCATTTCGGTCCACTGGCCGTTCAGCAGCAGTTCGTGGGGACGGAAGCCGGATTTGTAACGCATCTTCGGGCTCTGCTCGATCCAGTAGCCCAGGTAGACGTAGGGCAGCGGCAGGCTGCGGGCTTGTTCGATTTGCCACAGCACGCTGTAGGTGCCGTAGCTGGCCTTGTCCTCGGGTTCGTAGAAGGTATAGACGGCCGACAGGCCGTCGCTCAGCACATCGATGATGGACACCATCTTGAGCTGGGGCGGCGAGCTGCCCTGGCCGGGCAGGTAAAACTCGACCAGCCGGGAGTTGACCCGGCTTTGCAGCAGGAACTGGGTGTACTGGTCAATGCTGTCCTGGTCCATGCCACCGCCGGCGTGGCGGCTGCTCTGGTAGCGCAGGTAGAGCTGGTAGTGCTCGGGCACGAAGCACAGGGGCAGCACCCGTGTCTGCAGCATGGCGTGCTCACGCTGGCAGCGACGCTGTGTGCGGTTGGGTGCAAATCGCCCGACGGGGATGCGCAGCGGTATGCAGGCCTGGCAGCCGTCGCAGTAGGGCCGGTAGGTGAACATGCCGCTGCGCCGGAAGCCCAGAGCAACCAGCTCGGAATAAGCATCGCTGTGAATCAGGTGGCTGGGGGTGGCCACCTGCGAACGGGCGGACCGCCCGGCGATGTAACTGCACGGATAAGGCGCCGTGGCGTAGAACTGAAGCGCCTGGAATGGAAGGTCCTTGAGGTGCGTCACGCGGATGCAGCGGGGCTGTCAAAGAGTTCCGTCCAGTATACGGGGTCGAAAGTCCAGATGGGAGCGGCCAGGCGTTGTGCCTGCCTGGACCGGCGAGAGAACTCGTCGCGGGGCATGGTGCAGGCGCCCATGGATCCAAGGTGGGGGGTTTCCTGCTGACAGTCGATCAGCGGCAGTCGGTGTGCCCGGCAGAAGGCCACCAGCGCGGCCAGTGCCATCTTGGACGCGTTGCTGCGCCGGTTGAACATCGATTCACCGAACACCATGCCCCCAAGGTTGATGCAGTACAGGCCACCGACCAGTTCACCATCGATCCAGGTTTCGACACTGTGCGCAATGCCGGCCCGGTGAAGCCGGACATAGGCGTCGATCATGGGCGGCAGGATCCAGGTACCGCTCTGGCCGTTGCGTGGTGTGTGGGCGCAGGCCCGGATCACGCGCCCGAAGTGGTGGTCCATCCGGATGTGCAGCCGCTGTTGTCTCAGCAGTGCCCGCATCTCCTTGGCCAGGGAATGGTGCAGACGGAAACGCCAGGGATCCAGCACCATGCGCGGGTCGGTGCTCCACCACAGCACGGGCTGACCCGCGCTGTACCAGGGAAAAATGCCCTGCGAATAGGCGCTGATGAGCGTCGGGACATCGAGTGTGCCGCCGGCCGCGAGCAGGCCTGGTGCGGGATCGCCCGCGCCCCAGGCTTCATGGATCGGTGGAAAGGGCTGTCCGGGCTCCAGCCAGGGCAGGGGGCGGGTCGGGGGCGGCTGGGTCATGCGCGTCGGGTGAGGCAGTCCCGGGGCCGCTTCAGCGGCGCACCGGCTGGTGGCGGCGGAACAGGGCAGTGTGTGCCAGCAAGGCCAGCGCAACGCCGCTCATGTCGGCCAGCCAGTCGAGCACATCACCGGTGCGCCAGCCGCTGGCGGCCTGTGCGATCTCAATGCCCGCACCGTACGCCCCCATGACCATGGCCCAGCGCCAGGCGGACATGCCGTAGGCAAGCAGGCCGAAACCGGTCAGCACGAGGAAGCCAGCGGCGTGCTGGGCCTTGTCCCAGATATTGAAGACCTGGGGTGGCAGTTGCTCCGTCGGCATGAGAGAAGCGGTGGTGACGAGGGCCAGCAATGACCAGAAGCTCAGTCGCCAGAAATTGCGGGGCATGGTGGCGTGCACAAGGGTCGAAGTGAATGCGCCAATTGGATCAGAAGAGGCCGAAGGATGGAACCTGGTCAACCGGTTCGTGCCCATGGCGGCCTGCAGGACCGCTCCTATCCCATCGGCCCGCTGGTCAAGGCGGTCATCCTCGGGGCGGGCGACGCATGGCGGCAGGCTCTAGTTCTTGACCAGGTATTCGCCATTGGCTTCATAAAACTGGTCTCTGCTTTTGCTGTTGCTGCGGCGAAGGCGCGCATTGAAGTGTCCGCTCGTGACACTGTTCTTGAGATCGTAGCGCTTGACCACCAGACGGACGGGCTGTTTGATGCCCTTGGAGCGGAAACTCATCGACACGTTCTCGCTTTGCGGCGTCCCCTCGTGCGCGACGAATCCCAGCGTGAACTCGGACACACTGGAAGATTCAGTGAACTCGCCCGCGCCGGCAGGCTCCGTGCCGAGCACCACTGTCTTTAGCAGGTGCTTGCCGTCTTCGGAGCGCACGCCGCGCTGTTGCTTGAGCATGAGGCTGAACATGCGGTCGCTCATGTACAAGCGCAGGTGGTCGCCGCCTCCTGGCACGACAAAGCTCACGGGTCCACCGAAAGCGGGACCGTCGATGGTGAAGCGCAGCCCCTCCTTGTCGATGCCGGTGGCGCCCGCACTGGCGAAGCCGGCGCAGCCGAGCAAAGTCGCCATCACGTACCTGGAAAAGAACAACGGCATTCTGCCCATGACCCAGCCTTTCAAAATCCGTTCAAAGCGAACGCCAGGATTCCTGGAATAACCATGGCGTTCAGCGTGGCCCCATTCAGGGATGGACCGCGTACTGTAGGCTACTGAGGGGGGAAAACATCAGAAGCACGGACAAAGCGCAGGAATATCGTCAGATACGGTGTGGTTCAACGATTTTTGTCTGCATCAAGCCACGTCGGTGATGCCGGGTGATGCTGAATGGCGTTTGTCGTGGGCAGCAAGAAGGCCGGCCGATCCGGCGACCCTGCGAGAGGTCGCTTGAGACCGGTTACCTGGTGATGCGGGCGGCATGGGCGCCGACCATAAAGAAGTCGGGGAGGCGCTGCCTGTCACGAGTGACCCACGGGGCACCATAGTAAAAAGCCACGCTATCGTTGTGATAGCGTGGCCTTCAGGCTTTATGGGCCTTTTGACTTGGCTCCCCGACCTGGGCTCGAACCAGGGACCTGCGGATTAACAGTCCGTCGCTCTACCGACTGAGCTATCGGGGAACAGACTCAAATTATAGCCACATTTTTTGGCTTTTCTCAAGTTGACGGAAAAAACTTGGCGAAAGCTGCGCGGCACTCAGCCGCGACCCGGATGCGGGACCCCGAGCAACTGGTGCAGCCGGGTGCTGGTGGTGGTGTACTGCAACTGCACGGGCCGGCCAGGGTGCACGATGGGTGCGGCGGCATAGGCGGCCAGGGCGCATTCATGGAAGCCGCACACCAGCAACTTCTTCTTGCCCGGGTAGGTGTTGATGTCACCGACCGCGAAGATGCCCGGCTCGCTGGTCTGGAAGTGCTCGGTGTCGACGACGAGCTGTTTGCGCTCCATGGCCAGGCCCCACTGCGTGATGGGGCCGAGCCGGGGTGACAGGCCCTGGGCAATGATCAGCACATCGAGTGGCTCGGTGCCCGGTGTGCCCTCCGGTGTCAGCAGTTGCAGGCTGCTGATCAGGCCATCGGTGGTGTCGATACCCGTGGGCATGCCGGCCGTGAAGTGGACGGCACCGCCGGCGCGCAGCAGGCGCAGCCGCTCCAGCGCTTCATCGCTGGCATTGAAGGCATCGCGCCGGTGAACCAGTGCCAGGTGCGCCGGTGCGCTGCCTGGGTTGCGTTCGGTGGCGCGGCAGATCCGGTCAAGCATGTCGATGGCTTCCTCGCCACCTCCGACCACCACGACGCGCCTGCCCGCCAGATCACCTGCATCTTCCAGCCGGTAGAACAGCTGGGTGCCCTCGAAGGCGGGCAGGCCTTCGAGGTTGATCGTGCGCGGCAGGAAAGCGCCGACGCCACCGGCGATGAACAGCGTGCGCGCGAGGAAGCGCATGCCGCCGGAAACGCCCACCAGCAGGCGGCCGTCGGCCTGGCGCTCGACGGATTCGACCGTCCGTGACAGGTGGATGCCTGGCTTGAACGGGCTGGCTTGCTTGAGCAGGGCTTCGGCCAGTTCGCGGCCGGTGCACATGGGGATGCCCGGAACGTCGTAGATGGGCTTGTCGGGGTAGAGTTCGACGGGCTGCCCGCCGACATGGGGCAGGGCATCGACCACATGGGAGGGGATATCCAGCAGCCCGAGCTGGAAAACCTGGAACAGGCCGACGGGGCCTGCACCGACGACCAGTGCAGGGGTCTCGATGGGCAGGGGGGATGGTGCAGCGCTGGCTGTCATCCGGACTGACCAGACGGTCCTGTCAGCGAATCAGCTCGGACAGCTTGCCGGTGCGGTCCTTCCATTCTTCATGGTCGGGCAGCGGGTCCTTGCGCTTCGTGATGCTCTTCCAGTTCGGCAACTTGGCCAGTTCGGCATTGATGGCCGTCATGTGCTGCTGATCCTTGGGCAGATCTTCCTCGGCGTAGATGGCGCTGACCGGGCACTCGGGGATGCAGACCGCGCAATCGATGCACTCGTCCGGATCAATGGTCAGAAAGTTGGGGCCTTCGCGGAAGCAGTCGACGGGGCAGACATCCACGCAATCGGTGTATTTGCAACGGATACAGGCTTCGGAGACGACGTGGGTCATGATGAATGGTGTTGAATCAGGCAGATCGGGATAACCCGAATTTTAGGCCTGTCCAGCCTAACTGCCAGACAAAGCCCTGACCATGACAAAAGTAAAGCCCCGCACAGCGGGGCTGCTGGCGGGTCCGGTTGGTGCTTCTTCAGAGCACCATCGCCGCGCCGGCGGTCTTGTGGCTGGCGGTGTCCACCAGCACCAGGGCGCCGAGGGCGCGCGAGCGCGCAAAAGGCTGCGTGAGCAGGGGTTCCTGCAGCAGCAGCTCGATGTGGCCGATGGCGTTGGCATCGAGCTGACGGGCATCCTGTTCCTGCAGGGTATGGATGTCGAGCTGGTGCACGATGCGCTGCACCTTGGCCTTGACCCAGCGGTGGCCGTGCAAGGCCCAGTAGGTGCGGCCGGGCAGCAGGGGCTCGTCGTCCAGCCACGCCACGGTGGCGCGGATCTGGCGCTGGCCCTGCAGGGCGTCTTCCCCATCGTCGGCGTGGAGCCAGTCACCGCGCGAGACATCGACTTCGCGGTCGAGCACGATACCGGCGCTGCTGCCCGCCACGACCAGACCGGGCTTGCGCACGTGGTCCAGCACCTGGGCGATGACGGCCGTCTGGTTGCCGGGCATCACGCGCACGCGCTGGCCGGGCTTGGCGGCGCCGGTGGCCACGCGGCCCCAGAAAACGCGCCGGCCCTGGGTGGTGTCGGACGAACTGCTGAACTTCTCCACCCACTGCACCGGGAAGCTGAAGGTCAGCTCCGTATCCTGGGGCGTGGTGGGCAACTGCTCGAGCAGTTGCAGCAGGGTGGGGCCGTCGTAGCCGCACCAGCCGGCGCTGGCCGCGGGGTCGACCACGTTCCAGCCCTTGAGGGCGGAAACCGGCACGGTGGCGGCCACGTGGATGCCGGCATCGGCCGCGAAGCGCGCCAGCGCGTCGCGGATGTGGGCGAAGGCCAGGGCCCCGTCGCTGACGGCGTCCAGCTTGTTGACCGCGAACACGACGGAAGGCACACGCAGCAGCTTGAGCAGCAGGCTGTGGCGGCGGGTCTGCGGCAGCAGCGCGAGGTGTTCGTCCTGCCAGGGCAGTTTGGTGGCGTCCACCAGCACCACGGCGGCATCGGCAGCCGAGGCGGCGGTCACCATGTTGCGGGTGTACTGCTCGTGGCCGGGGGCATCGCCGATGATGAACTTGCGTGCTTCGGTGCTGAAGTAGCGGTAGGCCACGTCGATGGTGATGCCCTGTTCGCGTTCGGCCGACAGGCCGTCGGTCAGCAGGGCGAGGTCGGTTTCGCCCTGGCGCTGCACGCCGGCCAGGTGATCCTGCAGCACGGCCTTGCTGTCGACCAGCAGGCGGCCGATCAGCGTGCTCTTGCCATCATCGACCGACCCGCAGGTGATCAGCCGCAGGGCGGCCCGGGTGTCCGTGGCGGTGGAAGGGGATGCGACGGTGTTCATGGTGTGTCCGGAAAAGGTGTCTGGGCAAATGCGCGGGGCGTTAGAAATAGCCGTCCTTCTTGCGCTTTTCCATCGAGGCGTCGGAGGTCTTGTCGTCCATGCGCGTGGCGCCGCGCTCGCTGAGCTCGGCCTTGAGCGTCTCGATCACGATGTCCTCGGGCGAGGCCGCGAGGCTGGCCACCGGGCAGGTGCAGGTGATGTCGCCCACGGTGCGGAAGCGCACGTCGCGCACCACCACCGATTCGCCGTCGCGCGGCGGGGTCAGCTCAGTCACGGGAACCAGCAGGCCGCGCCGCTCGACCACCTCGCGGCGGTGGGTGTAGTAGATGGCGGGCAGCTCGACGTTCTCGCGGGCGATGTACTGCCACACGTCCAGCTCGGTCCAGTTGCTGATGGGGAACACGCGGAAGTGTTCGCCCGGCTGCAACCGGGTGTTGAACAGTGTCCACAGCTCGGGGCGTTGTGCCTTGGGCTGCCACTGGCCGAACGCGTCGCGGTGGCTGAAGATGCGTTCCTTGGCGCGGGCCTTTTCCTCGTCGCGCCGTGCGCCGCCGATGAGTGCGTCGAAGCGGAACTCCTCGATCGCCTCCAGCAGCGTCACCGACTGGTGCGCGTTGCGGCTTTCGCCGGGATGGGCCAGACGCACGCTGCCGCGTTTCATCGAGTCCTCGACGCTGCGCACGATCAGCTCGGCGCCCAGTTCACGGGCGCGCCGGTCGCGGAACTCGGTCACTTCCGGGAAGTTGTGGCCGGTGTCGATCATCAGCAGCGGGTAGGGAATGCGTCCGGCGCCGAAGGCCTTTTCGGCGCACTTGAGCATGACCAGCGAGTCCTTGCCGCCCGAAAACAGCAGGGCGGGGCGCTCGAAGGCACCGGCCACCTCGCGCAGGATGAAGATGGTTTCTTCCTCCAGGGCGTCCAGGTGGGTGTTGCTCAGGTGATGACCGGCGTCCAGCGTCAGGGCGGACTCGATCACTTGGGGTTCGGTTCGTGCGTTCATGGCGATCTCGGGAAACTCGGGTCAGTGGGCCAGGTGCAGTCCGCACTCTCGGTTGTCTTCGCCCTTGGTCGGGTCCACGTAGTCGAAGTTGTTGGGCAGGCCGTGGCGCTCGCAGTACTGGTACAGGTCCTTGGAGGTCCAGTGCAGCAGAGGTGCCACCTTGATGAGGCCGTCGGGGTTGATGCTCACGGGCTGCATCTGGGCGCGCACGGCCGTATCCGTGGCGCGCAGGGCGGTGAACCACACCTTGGGTGCCATCTCGCGCAGGGCGCGGGCGAACGGTTCGAGCTTGACCTCCTCGGTGAACGCCGCGTGGCGCGGATCGTCCAGGGCGGGCACCGGACCGTCCACGGCCTCGCGGTGCGCGCGGGAGCGGCGCGGCAGATAGATGCGCAGGTTCAGCTTGAGCAGCCGCGACACCTCGTCGGCGTAGCGGTAGGTCGCTTCGGTGTTGTAGCCGTTGTCCATCCAGACCACCGGGACGTCCGGCCTGGCCTGCGTGACCAGATGCAGGATCACCGCCTCGTAGGGACGGAAGTTGGTGGTGACGATGGAGGGCAGACCGAGGGACAGTGCCCATTCCACCAGGGCCGGCGCGTCCTGCCCGAGTCTGGCGTTGGTGTGTGCGAGGTCGATGTCGTGGCTCATGGTGCGGCTTCCGGTCGGTTCAGTCGGCGCTGGCAAAGTGCGGCTTCGTGTCGACGGCGTCGCCCTGGTAGAAGTCGTCGTACAGGCCCAGCAGCCGGCGGCCGTGGTCGGTATCCTGGTCGGCCCGCAGCACGGCCTGCGTGAAGCCGCTGCGCTGCATCTGCAGCAGCTGGTCGATCAGCACGTCGCCCGTGGCACGGATGTGGCCGGCAAAGCCCAGACGGCGGCGCAGCAGGAACGCCTGGCTGAAGGCGCGGCCGTCATTGAACTTCGGGAACTGCAGCTCCACCACGGCGATGCCCTCCAGGCTGTGCTCGCGGGGGTCGGTGTCATTGGACAGCACCAGCCGCGCCGCCGGCGCTTCCGGGGCGACAAAGCTGTCCGCCTTGAACAGCTCAATGGTCGAAGGGATGTTCGTTGTCATGTGTCGGACGGGAATCGGGTTCAGGCGCTGACCGCGGCCGGGCGGGCGGTGTGGGTGCGGACGGCATTGGCGGCGGCCTTGAAGGGCTCGATGCCGATGCGGCGCACGGTGGCGATGAAGGTTTCGCCGCTCTGGCGCTCGGTGCGGTAGGTGTCGAGAATGGCTTCGACCACATCCACCATCTCGTCGGCGGCGAACGACGGGCCGATGACCTTGCCGGGCGTGGCCGGGCCCGAGATGCGCGTGCCGTCGGAGCCGCCGAGCGTGACCTGGTACCACTCCTGGCCGTCCTTGTCGACACCGAGGATGCCGATGTGGCCGGCGTGGTGGTGGCCGCACGAGTTGATGCAGCCGCTCATGTTCAGGTCGATGTCGCCCAGGTCGTACACCTCGTCCAGGTCGTTGAAGCGCTCCAGCAGGGCCTGCGCGATCGGCAGCGAGCGCGCGTTGGCCAGGTCGCAGAAGTCGCCGCCGGGGCAGACGATCATGTCGGTCAGCAGGCCGATGTTCGGACGGGCCAGGCCCAGCCGGCGGGCTTCACGCCACAGTTCCGGCAGGTGATCGCAGCGCACCCAGGGCAGCAGCAGGTTCTGCTCGTGTGTGATGCGGGCCTCGCCGGCCGAGAAGCGGTCAACCAGCTCGGCCGCGCGCTCGAGCTGCTCGGCCGTGGCGTCGCCGGGTGACTGGCCCGGGCGCTTGAACGAGAGTGTGACCGCGCGCAGGTCGGGGTTCTTGTGCGGTTTGACATTGCGCTGCAGCCAGCGACCGAACTCGATGTCGTCCTCGGCCGCGGCCTTGAGCACGTGCGCGATCTTCTCGTCGGCGCTCTTGCGGTCGCAGCGCAGGTCGGGCTGAACGAAGAAGGCGCTGACGCGATCGAGCTCGGCCTGGGTGATGGTGTGCGGCGCACCGTCTTTTTCCAGGATCTCGATGAACTCGGCTTCGACGGCGTCGATGAAGCGCTGACCCTCCGCCTTGACGAGGATCTTGATGCGCGCCTTGAAGGAGTTGTCGCGGCGGCCGTAGCGGTTGTAGACGCGGATCACCGCTTCCAGGTAGTTCAGCAGGTGCTGCCAGGGCAGGAACTCGCGGATCACGGTGCCGATGATGGGCGTGCGGCCCATGCCGCCGCCCACGCGCACCTGCATGCCCAGCTCGCCGTCCACGTTGCGCACCAGGCGCAAACCGACGTCGTACCAGGGCGATGCGACCCGGTCCTCGGTGGCACCGGTGATGGCGACCTTGAACTTGCGAGGCAGGAATGCGAATTCATGGTGGAGCGTGCTCCACTGGCGCATGATCTCGGCAAACGGGCGCGGATCGGCCACCTCGTCCACCGCGATGCCGGCCAGGGCGTCGGTGCTGATGTTGCGGATGCAGTTGCCGCTGGTCTGGATGCCGTGCATGTTCACGCTGGCCAGCAGGTCCATCACGTCGGCCGCGCGCGTCAGGGGAATCCAGTTGTACTGGACGTTGTGGCGGGTGGTGAAGTGGGCGTTGCGGTCGGGCAGCGTGGCCACCTTGGCCAAGCCGGCGTTCGCCTTCGAGACATCGTTGTCTTCCTTGTGGTCGTACTCGCGCGCGATATGTGCCAGCATGCGCAGCTGCGCGGTGCTGATCTCGCCGTAGGGAACGGCCACACGCAGCATCGGGGCGAAACGCTGGATATACCAGCCGTTTTGCAGCCGCAGCGGCTTGAAGTCTTCATCGGGCAGGGAGCCGGCCAGGTGACGCTCGAGCTGGTCGCGGAACTGGGCCGCGCGCTGGCGGACGAACTGTCGGTCGAAGTCGGAATACTGGTACATCGTGTTCGGGAATGCTGTCGGAAACCGCGGGCACGCCGCGGCCAGGGCGCCACTGTATGTGCTGCGCCTTATATCGCAAACTACAATTTTCTAATTGATGTATTTCTTTTGGAAATAAGAAAATATCCCGCTGCTCTGACGCGGGACGGCGCCGCCGGGCCTGGTCCAGGCAACCAGATCAGCGGGGGCTGTCGTGGCGGTTCGCCGGGAGAGAGGAACCGATCAGGCGGCGGCTTCCTCGGTCGCTGGCGGGGTGCATCCCTGGCGCCGCCACTGGCGCCAGGCAAAGCGTGCGGGGTCAATGGCACGCACGAGGTCTGGCGGCAGCGGCATCGCACCGGTCTCAAGGTGCTGGGCCAGCCATCCGGCTCCGGCGCTGGCCAGGCTCAGGCCGCGCGAGCCCAGGGCCGTGAAGACATGCAGGCCAGGCAGGCGCGGGCTCTCTTCCATCGGGACGCGGCCCCGGCGATGGCCGGCGGCCTCCAGTTGTGCGCGCAGGGCGGGCAGGTCGGGCAGCGTACCCAGCAGGGGCAGGCGGTCGAGCGAGGCGCACCGGATGTCCGACCAGCCCTGCAGGGATCCTTCGGCCATGGCCCGGGCCATGTGCGCGGCGGCATCCGGCGCCAGGGCCTGCAGGCTATGGAGATTGCGTTCGTGGGCGGCCGGCTCCACGGTGGTGTCGGTACGGCCGCGGTCATAGGTCGAACCCATGGCCCAGAGACGGGACGGCATGCCGGTGGGTGCAGTGGCGTCCTCGTACAGCGGGATGTAGACTCCGTTGTCCCGGCGTGGCCGCTCGGCCAGGGGAGGGCCTTCCCAGGGGCCGTAACTCAACTGCCCTTTGACCGGACGCAGTGGCAGTGTCAACGGGTCAAAGCCCAGACCAGCCAGCAGCCCGACGCTGCCCCAGGCGGCTGCGATCACCACATGGTCGGCTTCGGCAATCGCCTGATCCTGAGTGTCGAACGCCACCCACCGGCCATCGGCGCGGGCGATGCGCCGCACCCGGCAGGACCAGTGCGTGCGGCAGCAGCCCGTGGCCGTGGCGGCATCCAGCCAGGCCCGCACCAGCGCCGCAGGCCGGATCATGGCCGCGGGCCAGCGGCCCGCGGCATGTCCCAGGTTGTCGATCTCGGTGTCCTGCCATCCGGCGCCTTGTGGCAGGAGCCGGGGCAGAACCTGGCGCATCTGCGCCACGCCCAGTTCGGTCAGGCGCGACATCGGTGTGGGCGAGCGGGTCTGGTGCGGGCTGAGCATGCCGACGGGCAACCCGGAAGCCCGGGCGGCCGGGCCATCGGCCTCGTCCACGATCAGCACCTGCCACTGGCGGGCCGCCAGGGCGTGCGCCAGGGCAGCGCCGGCCAGCCCGGCACCAACCACGATCACACTGGGAGGCGACATGCGGGCCCGCCGGCACTCAGCTCTGGGGAGGCACGTAGCCCGCGGCAGCATCGGCGCCATCGCCGAAGAAGTGCTTTTCCATCTGGCGGGCCAGGTACTGGCGGGCGCGGGCATCGGCCAGGTTGAGACGGTTCTCGTTCAACAGCATGGTCTGGTGGCGCAGCCAGGCTGCCCAAGCCTCCTTGCTGACGTTGTCAAAAATGCGCTTGCCGAGTTCGCCGGGATAGGGCGGGAAATCCAGGCCTTCGGCTTCCTTGCCGAGTTTGATGCAGTGGACGGTGCGTGCCATCGGGGGGCTCCTTATGCTGTTTGGTAATGTTTCTATGAAAAGAAATTTGTTTATGGCCTATGACTGGCGGTGCCACAATACCGGCGCTGGCTTTGCAGCCTGCACGTCCCGACACTGTAGCAAGCTCGGGGCATCCCCACGCCACCCATGGGTAGCTGGTCTATGTAATCACGCCGGATGTGCCTTTTCTGATATAGCGCAAGCGGTCCGGCGAACGCCATTTTTATAATTCGATATTGAAGTGCTGCGCTTCTATGCATGAGCAGCGCGGCACGCTTTCGACGAATCGTCCCATGAGCCTGGCAAGGCGGGACCCCACAGGACAGACCATGAGCGCATTTCTGGAAGAGCGCGTGCTGTCCGTTCACCATTGGACGGACCGCCTATTCAGCTTCACCACCACGCGGGACACCGCCCTGCGGTTTTCCAACGGCCACTTCACCATGATCGGCCTGAGGGTGGATGGCAAGCCGCTGCTGCGGGCCTACAGCATTGCGAGCCCCAACTACGCCGAACACCTGGAGTTCCTGAGCATCAAGGTGCCCGATGGTCCGCTGACGTCGCGCCTGCAGCATATCCAGCCGGGCGACACCATCGTCGTTGGCCGCAAGCCCACGGGCACCCTGCTGATCGACTACCTGCTGCCGGCCAAGCGCCTGTATCTGCTGGCCACCGGTACCGGCCTGGCGCCGTTCCTGAGCATCGTGCGTGACCCCGAGACCTACGAGAAGTTCGAGCAGGTGGTGCTGGTGCATGGCGTGCGCGAAGTCAAGGAACTGGCCTACCGCGAGATGCTCGAAACCCAGCTCAAGCAGGATGAGTTCCTGGGCGAGATGGTGCAAAAGCAGTTCCTGTACTACCCGACGGTCACGCGCGAACCTTTCGTGCACCAGGGCCGCATCCCGCACATCATTGAAAATGGCCAGCTGGCCAAGGACCTGGGTCTGCCGAGTCTGAACCCGGCCGAGGACCGTGTCATGATCTGCGGCAGCCCCGAGATGTTGCGCGACCTCAAGGCCCTGTGCGAGAAGCGCGGCTTTGACGAGGGCAACACCACCCGCCCCGGCCAGTTCGTGATCGAGCGCGCGTTCGCCGACAGCTGATACCCGTTTGGGCGGGGAACTTCGACAGCTTGCCCGTTCTCCATGAGAGTGCTGCGCGGCCATGGTGGCCGCGCAGCTGTTTCAGGATCCTCTTGTGCCATCCTCGCTTGTTGCCTGCCTGTCGGCCTTTCCCATCGACCATCCTCGCAGAACGGCCTCGCTGATTGCCCTGGCGTGCCTGGGCCTGCTGGCCTTCGGCATGTACCTGCAGCATGTGGTGGGGCTGGAGCCGTGTCCCATGTGCATCGTGCAGCGCTATGCGTTGGTGCTCGTGGGCGTGCTGGCCGCCTTGGCGGCGGCCTTCCGTGGCCGGGGGTGGCGCCGCGGGCTGCTGGGGCTGGCGGTGCTGGTGGCCCTGTCCGGCGCCTTTGTGGCTGCCCGCCAGAGCTGGCTGCAGTGGTATCCGCCCGAGGTGCTGGCCTGTGGCCGCGATCTGTACGGCATGATCGAGAACTTCCCGCTCAAGCGGGTCATCCCCATGGTGTTTCGTGGCAGCGGTGATTGTTCGGCCGTGGACTGGACCTTCCTGGGCCTGACGATCGCCAACTGGTCCTTCCTGTGGTTTCTGGCCATGGCCGGGGTACTCGGTTACACCGGCTGGCGCTCCCGCTGATCAGCGCCTGACACACCGGCAGACCGGCCTGGCGTGCCGCCCCGGCGTCACGCCAGCTTCTTGACCAGCACCTGGCTGCGCCGGTCCCAGTTGTACTTGCGCTTGCGCGCCTCAGGCAGCCAATCGGGACTGACCTGCACGAAGCCGCGCTTGATGAACCAGTGCATGGTGCGGGTGGTGAGCACGAAGATGCTCTGCAGACCCTGCGCCCTGGCTCGCGCCTCGATCCGCTTGAGCAGGCGTTCGCCATCGCCCTGGCTCTGGCTTTGCGGCGAGACGGTCAGCGCGGCCATTTCGCCTGTGCGCTCCTCGGGATAGGGGTGCAGGGCAGCGCAGCCGAAGATCACGCCATCGTGCTCAATGATGGTGTAGCTGCTGGCGTCGCGCTCGATTTCGGCGCGATCGCGCTTGACGAGCGTGCCGTCCTTCTCGAAGGGCTCGATGAGTTGCAGGATGCCTGCCACGTCGTCCAGTGTGGCCTCGCGCACGCTTTCGAGCTTCTCGTCCACCACCATGGTGCCAATGCCGTCGTGCACATAGATCTCCAGCAGCAGCGAACCGTCCAGCGCGAACGGAATGATGTGGCTGCGCTCGACACCACCTTCACAGGCGCGGATGCAATGCTGCAGGTAAAAACCGGTGTCTGTGGGCAGCGTGGGAGCGGGTAACTCGGCCATCATGCGCTTGGCATCGGCCAGGGGCAGCTCGGTATCGATCTCGCTCTGCGGGTCGTCGAGCTTGCTGCGGATGCCCGGTACCTCGGTCAGGAAGATCAGCTTGTCGCTCTGCAGCGCCACAGCCACCGAGGTGGCGACATCTTCCATGCTGAGGTTGAAGGCCTCGCCCGTGGGGGAGAAGCCGAAGGGCGAGATCAGCGCCAGCGCGCCCATGTCCAGCGTGCGCTGTATGCCTTCGGTGTCCACCTTGCGCACCAGCCCCGAACTGAGGAAGTCGACACCGTCGATCACGCCCACCGGGCGGGCGGTGATGAAATTGCCCGAGATCACGCGAACGCGTGCGCCCGCCATGGGCGTGTTGGGCAGCCCCTGGCTGAAGGCCGCCTCAATCTCGTAGCGCAACTGGCCGGCGGCTTCCTGTGCGCAGTCCAGGGCGACCGGGTCGGTGATGCGCATGCCGTGCGAGTAGCGCGCCTCCTGTCCCTTGAGGCGCAGTTGCTCGTTGACCTGCGGTCGGAACCCGTGCACCAGCACGATTTTCACGCCCATGGCCTGGATCATGGCGAGATCTTGCGCAATGGACGCCAGCTTGCCTGCGGCGATGGCCTCGCCGGTCAGGCCGATCACGAATGTCTGATGCCGGAACTTGTGGATGTACGGCGCAACCGAGCGAAACCAGGGGACGAATGTGAAGTTGAAGACGGTGGACATGGGGTCGCGGCGTGGCGCTGGTGGGATGGGCTGGGATAATGGCCGGTTTCCCGAATTTTGACCGAAGTTCCGCCTTGCCTGCTGCTGCCCTGCATATCGAGTTCCCTGAATCGCTGCCTGTCTCGGCCCGCCGGCAAGAGATCGAGGCGGCACTGCGCGAGCACCAGGTCATCATTGTTTGCGGCGAAACCGGGTCGGGCAAGACCACGCAACTGCCCAAAATCGCGTTGGCCATGGGCCGTGGCAAGTGCAACGCACGTCCTGGCGAGCGGGGGCGACTCATCGGTCACACCCAGCCGCGCCGCATCGCGGCTTCCAGCGTGGCCAAGCGCATCGCCGAGGAGCTGAAGACGCCATTGGGCGAGGTGGTGGGCTACAAGGTGCGCTTCCAGGACAGGCTCTCCCGGGACGCGTCGGTCAAGCTGATGACCGACGGCATCCTGCTGGCCGAGACGCAGACCGATCCGGACCTCAAGGCCTACGACACGCTGATCATCGACGAGGCGCACGAGCGCAGCCTCAACATCGATTTCCTGCTCGGTTACATCCGCCAACTGCTGCCGCGCCGGCCCGATCTGAAGGTGATCGTGACCTCGGCCACGATCGACGCCGACCGCTTTGCCGACTATTTCGCGTCCTCGAAGGGGAAGGCACCCGTCCTGATGGTGTCAGGCCGCACCTACCCGGTGGAGGTGCGCTGGCGTCCGTTCGAGGACAGCCGGGACTATGGTCTGGACAACGCCATCGCAGATGCGGTGGACGAGCTGTGGCGTTCGCCCCAGGCGTCCGGTGACATCCTGGTCTTTCTGCCCGGGGAGCGCGAGATTCGCGAGGCCGCCGACCACCTGCGCAAACACCTGTCCCACCAGCCCGTGCTGCGCAATACCGAGGTGCTGCCCTTGTTCGCGCGCCTGTCGCAAGCCGAGCAGGACCGCATCTTCCATCCGCATGGCCAGCGTCGCATCGTGCTGGCCACCAATGTGGCCGAAACCTCGCTGACCGTGCCCGGCATCCGCTTCGTCATTGACGCCGGCACTGCGCGTGTCAAGCGTTACAGCCTGCGTCAGAAGGTCGAGCAGTTGCAGGTCGAGCCGATCAGCCAGGCAGCGGCCAACCAGCGCGCAGGCCGCTGCGGGCGGGTTGCCGATGGCATCTGCATCCGCCTGTACGATGAGGCCGATTTCACGGGACGTCCGCGTTTTACCGATCCGGAAATCCTGCGCAGCTCGCTGGCGGGCGTGATCCTGCGCATGAAGGCGCTGCACCTGGGCGCGATCGAGCAGTTCGCCTTCATCGACCCGCCATCGGGGCGGGCCATCGCTGATGGCTACCAGTTGCTCGCGGAACTGGGGGCGGTGGACGAGGCGCAATCGCTGACCGAGACTGGCAAGGCGCTGTCACGGTTGCCGCTGGACCCGCGCGTGGGCCGCATGATCCTGGAGGCGCGTGATCGCGGCGCGCTGGACGAGGTGCTGGTGGTGGCCTCTGCGCTGTCGGTGCAGGACGTGCGCGACCGGCCGCTGGACAAGCAGTCGCAGGCCGACCAGGCCCACAAACCCTTTGACGACGAGCGCAGCGAGTTCACCGGCACGCTCAAGCTCTGGCGGTGGCTGCACGAGAGCAGGGGTGGCCATGGCAAGGAGCACAAGCTCAGTCACCGGCAGTACGAGAACCTGCTGCGTGAACGCTTCATCAATGTGCGCCGGGTGCGCGAGTGGCGCGACATCCACACCCAGTTGCTCACCGTGGTGGCCGAGCATGGCTGGAAAATCAACCAGGTCCCGGCCACCTATGAGCAATTGCACCTGTCCATGCTTGCGGGCCTGCTCGGCAACGTCGGCTGCAAGAGCGACACCGAGGACTGGTACCTGGGCGCGCGCGGCATCAAGTTCTACCGTCATCCGGGTGCCAACCTGAGCAAGAAGCCGGGCCGCTGGATCGTGTGCGCCGAGCTGGTGGAGACCACGCGCCTGTTCGGGCGCGGCATCGCGACGATCGAGCCGCAGTGGCTGGAGCAGGTGGGCGCGCATCTGCTGAAAAAGCAGCTGCTCGATCCGCATTGGGAGAAGAAAGCGGCCCGCGTCAACGCCTACGAACGGGCCACGCTGTACGGCCTGCAGGTCTACCACCAGCGGCGTGTGGACTACGCCCGCGTCGATCCGGCCGGCGCGCGCGAGATCTTCATCCGCGAAGCCCTGGTGGCCCACCTCACCGAAGACACATGGGACAGCAAGCTGCCCTTTCTGGCCGCCAATCGGCGCACGGTGCGCGAGGTGCAGGAGATCGAGCACAAGTCGCGCCGCCAGGACGTGCTGGTGGACGAAACCCTGATCTACGCCTTCTATGACCGGCACATCCCGGCCGACGTGGCCAACGGCGCGGCGATGGAGCGCTGGTATCGGCAGGCCTCGCAGGCCGACCCCAGGCTGTTGTTCCTCACGCGCGACGAACTGATGCGGCACGAAGCCGCCGGCGTGACCACGCAGGCCTTTCCGCGCACCGTCCGCCTGGGGGGTGTGGACTGTGCCGCCGCCTACCTGCACGACCCGGGGGACCCACGCGACGGTCTGTCGGTGACCGTGCCCATCTTTGCCTTGAACCAGGTCAGCGAGGAGCGCTGCGAGTGGCTGGTGCCCGGCATGCTCAAGGACAAGGTGCTGGCACTGCTCAAGACGCTGCACCAGCGCCCCCGCTCGCGCCTGGTGCCGCTGCCGCAGACGGCCGAGCGCATGGCGTCCCAGTTGAGCGAGGCCGGGTGCTTTGGCCAAGGCAGCCTGATGGAGGCCTTGCTCCGCCTGGTGCGCGAGGCAACCCAGCTGCCCGTGCAGCGCAACGACATCAAGCTGGACATGCTCCCTGCGCACCACTTCATGCACCTGCGTGTGGTGGACGAACATGGCCGGCAACTGGGGCAGGGCCGCAACCTCGGTGCGCTCAAGGCCGAGCTCGGGGCCAGGGCGCGCGGTGCCTTCCAGGCGCTTGCGCAACTCAAACTCAAGGAGATGACGGCGCCAGGCGCGCAAGCGGCTGCGCCGGCCACCCAGCCGCCCCCTGCGCCACCGCATGCGGGAGCCCGGCCGGCAACGTCGGCGCCAGCGCGCCAGCAGCCAGCCGCCTCGCTGTCCGCGGCCGAGCAGCGCCACACCTCCTGGGACTTTGGCGAGCTGCCCGAGCTGATGGAAATCCGCAAGGGGGGGCAGACGCTGGTGGGTTTCCCCGCGCTGGTCGATGACGGCGACGCCGTGCGCATCGAGGTCTTCGATGAACCCGAGGTCGCCCAGGCGCGCCACCGCGGCGGTCTGCGCCGCCTGTTTGCGCTGCAGATCAAGGACGCGCTCAAATACCTTGAGAAGAACCTGCCTGGCCTGCAGGCCATGGGTGTGGCCTACATGCAGGTGGGCCGGGGCGGCGACGGTTCGGGCGGCGGATCGCTGGACGAGTTGAAGCAACAGATCCTCGACGTGGCCCTGGACCGCGCTTTCCTGGCCGACCCCTTGCCCACCGATGCGGGTGCCTTCAAGCAGCGTGTGGAAGAAGGGCGAGGGCGCCTGACGCTGATCGCCAACGAAATTGCCCGCCAGGCGGGCGTGATCCTGGCCGAGTACGCGGCGGCCACCCGCAAGCTCAAGGACAGCAAGCCTCCGGCCGACGTGGTGGCCGATATCCAGCAACAGCTGCAGCGGCTGATGCCCAGGCAGTTCCTGACGCAGACGCCGTATGCGCAGTTGCAGCACTACCCGCGCTATCTCAAGGCCGTGCAGTTGCGCCTGGACAAACTGCGCGCCGACCCCGCGCGCGACGCGGCCAAACTGGCCGAGCTGCGGCCTCAGGAGCAGCGGTTCTGGCGTCTCGTGGCCGAGCGCAAGGGCGCGCAGGACGCCCGCCTGCAGGAACTGCGCTGGCTGCTCGAAGAGCTGCGCGTGAGCTTCTTTGCGCAGGAGCTGCGCACGCCGCAGCCGGTGAGCGTCAAACGGCTGGAGAAGGCCTGGGCACAGCTGCGCGCGTGAGGCTCAGAGCCGCGCGAGCTTGTCCAGCGCTGCCTGCAGCGTTTCATCCTTCTTGGCAAAGCAGAAGCGGATGACCTTCTGGTCGAACCCGTTGCCATAGAAGGCCGACAGCGGGATCGCCGCCACGCCGATTTCACGCGTGAGCCACTGACAGAATTCGCCTTCGGGCAGGTCGCGCTCGGGTACGGCCAGCTCCTCGATGCCCGCGCACTGGAAGTAGGTGCCCTGGCCCGGCAGCAGGCGAAAACGTGTTTGCGCCAGTCCCGCGCGGAACAGGTCGCGCTTGCGCTGGTAAAAGGCCGGCAGTTCGAGATAGGGTGCCGGGTCGGCCATGTAGGCGGCCAGTCCGTGCTGCATCGGCGTGTTGACTGTGAACACATTGAACTGGTGCACCTTGCGGAACTCGGCCGTCAACGCTGCGGGCGCCACCACGGTGCCGACCTTCCAGCCCGTGACGTGGTAGGTCTTGCCGAAACTGCTGATGATGAAGGCGCGCGCGGCCAGCGCAGGAAAGCGTGCCACGCTCTGGTGCAGCTGGCCATCGTAGACCATGTGCTCATAGACCTCGTCGCTGATGAGCAGCACGTCGGTGGGGGTCAGCATGGCTTCCAGCCGGCGCATGTCGGCCTCGCTCCAGACCTGGCCGCTGGGGTTGTGCGGGCTGTTGATCAGCAGCGCGCGCGTCCTGGGCGTGATCGCCGCGGCAATGGCGTCGAAATCGGGCCGGAATGTACCCGGCGTCAGCGGCACGCGCACCACGACGCCGCCGGCCAGCTCGATGTTGGGCACATAGCTGTCGTAGCAGGGCTCCAGCACAATGACCTCGTCCCCGGGATGCACCACCGCCAGGATGGCGGTCAGGATCGCCTGCGTCGCGCCGGCCGTCACCGTGACATCGGTGTCGGCGTTGCAGGCCAGGCCGTACAGGGCCTGCATCTTCGCCGCCACGGCCTGACGCAGGGCTGGCACGCCCGTCATGGGCGGGTACTGGTTGTGGCCGGCGCGCATGGCCCGGTGCACCGCATCGACCAGGGCCGGATCGCAGTCGAAATCCGGAAAGCCCTGACCCAGGTTCACGGCACCGGTCTGCGCGGCCAACGCCGACATGACCGTGAAAATGGTGGTGCCGACGTTGGGCAGGCGCGATGTGAGGGCAGGGGTATGGATGGGCGAGTAATCAGATGTCATAGTCGTCGTCGCTGCCGGTCATGGCGCGCAGGATGAGGTCCTTGGACAGCCGGTCACTGAGCAGCTCGGCAAAGCGCAGCACGAACTGCCGCAGGTAGGTGCCGCGCTTGAAGGCCACCCGGGCCACGTTGTGGCCGAACAGGACCGCGCCCGGCTTGGTCACCAGGTCAGGAGACTGGTTTTCGCCCTGTACCGCCATCTCTGCCACGATGCCTACGCCCATGCCCAGGCGCACGTAGGTCTTGATCACGTCCGAGTCGATGGCTTCGAGCACCACATTTGGTGTCAGGTGGCGCTGGGCAAAGGCCTGGTCAATGCGACTGCGCCCGGTGAAACTGGGGTGGTAGGTGATCAGTGGCACGCTGGCCAGGTCCTCGATCGAGATGCGCTCCCTGGCGGCCAGGGGGTGATCGAACGGGAACACCAGCATGTGCTGCCATTCGTAGCAGGGCAGGGTGACCAGATCCGGGTAGCCGCTCAGGGACTCGGTCGCCATGCCGATTTCGGCGGACTCTTCCAGCAGCATCTTGGCCACCTGGTCGGGTGAGCCCTGGTGCAGACTGACATTCACCTTGGGATAGGCCTGGCGCAACTTGGCCACCGGTCCGGGCAGCACGTACCGCGCCTGGGTGTGTGTGGTGGCGATCGACAGCGTGCCACTGTCCTGATGCGAGAACTGCTCGCCGATGCGGCGCAGGTTGTTGACCTCGCGCAAGATCACCTCGATGCTGCGCAGCACCTGCTGTCCGGGCTCGGTCACCCGTTTGATGCGCTTGCCGTGGCGGGCAAAGATCTCGACGCCCAGCTCGTCCTCCAGCTCGATGATGGCCTTGGACACGCCGGGTTGCGAGGTGTGCAGGGCCTTGGCTGCCTCGGTGAGGTTGAGGTTGCGGCGCACGGCCTCCTGGACAAAACGGAACTGGTGCAGGTTCATGGTGGTGCGGCGCCTTCCAGGGCGATCGATGCCAGCAGGCGGATCATGTCGGGGTGCTCGCCTGCCGCGGGCAGGCAGGTGATGTGGATGTCGGGATGATGCTGGCGCAGCGCATCCACGCGTGCCGGCAGATCGCTCCTGGCATGGCGACCCATGCCAAAGAACACCGGCAGTATGCGAAGTTCGGTGACGCCCTGCGCGACCAGATGACTCGCGCAAACGGCCAGGCTGGGCTCCGCCAGCTCCAGATAGGCGCAGCCGACCAGTGCGCCGGGCGAAAGCCGCCGGACCTCGGCCGCGACGGCTTCCAGGGGGCGCCCCCAGTCGGGGTCCCGCGAGCCATGGGACAGGATGATCACACCCAGCATGGCCTTATCTCCTGAGCACCATCCAGCCGAAAGCCGTCAGTGACAACACCGAGTAGATCAGCGCGGGTGAGACTGCCGCCACCCAGGGCTGCCATTGGTTGAGGTTCCCGATATAGCCGAAGACGTTGTTGAGCAGGAAGAAGCTGATCCCGATCATCACCCCGCCGAAAACATACCCGGTGGTGCCGCCCGAGCGGAAATGCAGGTAGGCAAATGGCAGGGCCAGCACCACCATCACCAGGCAACTGAGCGGATAGAACAGTTTGCGCCAGAACTCGATGTCATACCGCAGGGTGGATTGGCCGTTGGCGGCCAGATGCTGGGAGTAGGCGAACAGATCGGACGTGCGCATGCGCTCGGGTTTGAGCAGGGCCACCGAGATCATCTCGGGGGTGATGCTGCTTTTCCACTGGTAAAGGGGAATGTGCTGGTAAGCGGCCCGGGACCCCCCCTTGTCCGAGCCCTGGATGATTCTGCGTTGCACATCGTGCATCACCCAGGTGTTGTTGCTGGTGTCGATCTGGCCACGGCTGGCCTTGAGGGTGGCGGCAAGATACCCCTTGTTGTCAAAGGTGAAGATGCGAATGTTGCCCATCTCGCCACTGGGATCGAGCCGGCCGACGTTGACGAAGTGGTTGAAGTTCGTCTGACGCTCCTTGAGCCAGGCGCCGGTGTTGCCAACACTGATCTGACCCCTGAACTGGGCTTTGAGCAACTGGGCAGCGCGGTCGGAGGCCGGCGCCACGTAATCGCCGGTCAGGAAGGTCAGGACGACGAAGACCGATCCCAGCCCGAGCATCGTTCCCAGGGCTCGCCAGGGATCCAGGCCGCTGGTGCGCAAGATCGTGTATTCCGAGCCATTGGCCATGCGTGCGAGTACCACGATGGAGCCGATCAGTACCGTCATGGGCAGCAGTTCGTACACGCGGTTGGGCATCTGCAGGGCCACGTAAAGCAGGGCATGACCGAGCCCGTACACCAGCTCGGGCGTGTCCACGGCGGGCCTGCCCACCGAGGCGAACTCATCGACGACATCAAAGAAGAAGAAGAGCGCGAGAAACCCCAGCAGAACAAACGTCGATGCCGCAAAGATTTCCCGGTAGATCAGGTTGCGTATGGTTTTCATGCCGCCTCCTCCAGCGTCTTACGAGGTCGGAACAGCCGCAGCATGAGTTGCTTCAGATCGAGGTTGTAGTGCCGCTTGTAAAGCCAGATCAGTGACCAGGCGGCGACGCTGCCGTGCATGACGAGGAGCAAACCGCCCAGACTCACCTGGCCGGCAGACACCCATCGCTGCCCGAAGTTCAGAAAATTGAAGTAGGCAATGAAGGCGAACAGGGTAAACAACAGGTTCCCGCCTTTGCCTGCCCTGGGGTTGCTGACCGTCACGGCCAGGGCCATGAGCACCAGGTTGAAGGCGCTCAGGGCCACGCCTATTCGCCACCCCAACTCACCCAGGCGGGGCGGCGTCGGTTCCGTCAGCAGATCCAGGGTTGAGACGGCGTTGAGGTCGCGACGTGCCTCGGCCAGTTCGCGGGATGCCCCGATCTGGGCCGCGTACTCCTCGAATTCGCTGAGCCGGAGTTCCCGGCTGCCAGGCGGAATTTCCAGGCGTTGTCCCTTGTTGAGGACCAGGAACGGCGTGTCGTTGATGGTTTCAATCCGCCCCGAGGCGGCTGAAATGACGGTTTCGACGCCCTCGTTGTCCACGCTCGAAATAAAGACGTTGCGCCCTTCCTGTCCTTCCACCGAATCCTTGTCGATGAAGAACACGCGCCGTCCGTTGCTCGACTCCTGGAATTGCCCCGGCTGCACGCGCTGAAGGTCCCCGCGGGTCTCGAAACGCTGGCGCAACTCGTCGGTCTGCTGGTTGGCCCACGGCCAGACAAATAGCACCATCAGCGAGATCACCACCAGGATGGGCCACGAAAAGCGCATCAGTGGTCCCAGGAAGCCTCCCAGCGATCGACCGCTGGAGAACCAGATGATCATCTCGCTGTCCCGGTACATGCGCGAAAGCGTGGAGACGATGCTGATGAACAGGGCCAGGGTGAGGATCGTCGGCATGCGGCCCAGAACGGTATAGCCCAGCACCAGCATGATTTCTTCAGGATTGACGCTGCCTTTGGACGCCATGCCCAGCGTGCGGATCAGCAGCATCGTCAGCACGATGGTGAACAGCACCACCAGCGTCGCACCGAAACTGCGGGCCAATTCCTTGCGCAAAGAAGAATGGAATAACATCGAAGCCACCTAAGATGGCGTGATTATGAACTTCGAACTAAAAACGGTTTCACTGGCCCAGTCGTCGCGTCTGGCGGTCGACGCTTTGCTTGTCATCGTGCCTGACGCCTGGGCGGGCGAGAAGTCGGCAGATGACCCGCTGTCGCTGCTGCTCAGGCAGGTCACCGAACACGGTGACCTGGAAGAGGGCACGGGCAAGTACCTGATGTGCTACCGGCCCGTTGGCTTCAAGGCCGCGCGTCTGCTGCTGGCGCGGGCGGGCAAGGGGTCGCCCGCAGAGGTGCGCAAGGCGGTCACGACGGCCATGGGGCAACTGCGTCAGCCGGGCCTGCGGAAATTGGGGGTCGTGTTGTGTGCGCTGGACGACGTGGCAGCCAGCCTGTTCCCCGCCATGGCCGCGGTGGCCGACGCGAGCTATGTGTACACCACGACCAAGCCCTCGGCCAAAGCCGCGTCCGTGCGCGAGGTCATGGTGGCCGTGCCGGCGGCGGATGCGGTCCGTGCACGTTTCGAGCATGCCTCGGCCGCTGTTCATGGTGTGGAAGTGGCGCGCGAGTGGGCCAACCGGCCGGCCAACCACGCCACCCCCACCATGCTGGCCGACGCCGCCAAGGCACTGGCCCGCAAAGCCGGCTTTCACTGCCAGGTGCTGGGTGAAAAAGAGGTTGAAAAGCTGGGCATGGGCGCCTTCCTGGCCGTGGCCCAAGGCTCGGCACAGCCGTTGAAGTTCGTCGTGCTGCACCATCAGGGAGGGCGCAAGGCGGATGCTCCCATCGTGCTGGTTGGCAAGGGCATCACCTTCGATACCGGCGGCATCTCGATCAAACCCGCGGCCGAGATGGACGAGATGAAATTCGACATGGGGGGAGCCGCCAGCGTGCTCGGCACGTTTGCGGCACTGTCCAGGCTCAAGCTGCCGCTCAATGTGATCGGCCTGATTCCGGCGTGCGAGAACATGCCCGACGGGCGTGCCGTCAAGCCGGGTGACGTCGTCACCAGTCTGTCGGGGCAAACCATCGAGGTCCTCAACACCGATGCCGAAGGCCGGCTCATCCTGTGTGACGCGCTGACGTACGCCGAGCGCTTCAAACCCCGTGCCATCATCGATATCGCGACCCTGACCGGCGCCTGCGTGATCGCGCTGGGTGCCGTGCGCTCGGGCCTGTTTTCTTCCGACGACGCGTTGGCCGCCGCATTGCAGGAGGCGGGCGATGCCGCACTCGACCCTTGCTGGCGCATGCCCATGGACGAGGAATATGCCGAAGGCCTCAAGTCCAACTTTGCCGACATGGGCAATGTGGCCGGGCGCGCCGCCGGTTCCGTCACCGCCGCCAAATTCCTGGAAAAATTCACCGCCAAGATGACCTGGGCGCACCTGGACATCGCTGGCACCGCCTGGCGTGGTGGAACCAACAAGGGAGCCACCGGCCGGCCGGTGCCGTTGCTCCTGCAGTATCTGGCCACCCAGTCGGCCCAGGGTGCTGACGCGCCCGCCAGGAAAAAGAGCCCTGGCCGTCGCTGAGGGCCGGCACGCCACACCCAGCATGTCTCAGGCACTTGCGCTACCCACCGAGGTCGCCTTCCATTTCAATGCCGCCGACAAGCTGCAGTATGCGGTCCGCCTGCTGCGCAAGGCCTATGCCAAGGGCGCGCGTCTGCACGTGCTCGCCGATGCCGGTTTGTCGGGGCACCTGGATGCTGAGTTGTGGCAGAGTATCCCGGGTGATTTCGTGCCACATTGCCTGGATATGGCGGCCCCGTCGATGCTGGCCCAATCGCCCATTGTGATCGGGCCGTCGGTGCTCGATGTCGATCCGGCTGTGCCGATTCTGGTCAATCTGGACGGGCAATTGCCCGACCCCGGCCGGATCGGACGATACCAGCGCGTGATCGAAGTGGTGTCCACCGGCATACAAGACCGCGAACTCGCGCGTTCGCGCTGGCGCTGGTACCAATCGTCCGGCATTGTGCCCGTCCGCCACGACGTGGCGGCTGCATTGTCCTCGGGCCGTCGCGGCTGACGGCCGATCTCGTTCGGCTAATGCCTCATGCGCTGTACTGATCCAGCACCGGGCTAACCCTTAGCACGTGTTGTGGCGTGTGCACTGGCTGGATACAGTGGCGGATTTTGGAGTATCTTTACGTGCGTGGAGAAACAAATTCCCTCCGCATATCAACATTCACTCCTTTCCGAGGACATCTATGCAACTGAACCTCAAACTGGCCGTAATCGCAGCGGCTGTTGCCCTGGCCGCGTGCGGCAAGAAAGAAGAGGCTGCTCCCGCAGCCGCTCCCGCTGCTGCACCTGCTGCTGCTGAAGCTCAGATCGTCAAAATTGGTCACGTGGGTCCCACCAGCGGCGCGATTGCTCACCTCGGCAAAGACAACGAAAACGGTGCCCGCATGGCCATCGACGAGTTGAACGCGGCAGGCGTCACCATTGGTGGCCAACCCGTCAAGTTCGAACTGCTGGCCGAAGACGATGCGGCAGACCCGAAGCAGGGTACCGCTGCCGCACAGAAGCTGGTGGATGCCAAAGTGGCCGGCGTGATCGGCCACCTGAACTCGGGCACCACCATCCCGGCTTCGCAGATCTACCACGAGGCAGGCATCCCGCAGATCTCGCCCTCGGCCACCAACCCGAAGTACACGCGTCAGGGCTATCCGGGCGCTTTCCGCGTCGTGGCTGACGATGTGCACCTGGGCGGCACGCTGGGCAAGTACGCCGTCGAAACCCTCAAGGCTACCAAAGTGGCGGTGATCGACGACCGCACGGCCTATGGCCAGGGCGTTGCCGACGAATTCGAGAAGGGTGTCGTCGCCGCTGGCGGTACCGTGGTCGGGCGCGAGTTCACCAATGACAAGGCGACCGACTTCAACGCCATCCTCACCACGCTCAAGTCCAAGCAACCCGAGGTCGTGTTCTTCGGCGGCATGGACGCCGTGGCCGGCCCGATGCTCAAGCAGATGAAGCAACTGGGCCTGAACGTCAAGTTCATGGGCGGCGATGGTGTGTGTACCGGCGAAATGCCTAAGCTGGCAGGCGACGGCCTGGCCGACGATCAGGTGTACTGCGCCGAAGCCGGTGGCGTGGACGACGCCGGCAAGCCTGCCATGGACAAGTTCCGTGCCGACTACAAGGCCAAGTTCAACGACGACGTGAAGCTGTACGCGCCCTATGTGTACGATGCCACCAAGCTGATGGTTGAAGCCATGGTGCGTGCCGGTTCGTCCGATCCCGCGAAGTACCTGCCCGAACTGAAGGCCACGAACCACCAGGGCGTGTCGGGCCAGATCGTGTTCGACGAGAAGGGCGATATCAAGAACGGTGCCCTGACGCTGTACACCTACAGGGGTGGCGAGCGCGCGGCGCTGGCGGTGATCCGCTGATCATCCCCTCCTGGCCGCTTCCGGCACAAGGCCGCTGCCCCGGGGCAGCGGCCTTTTTTTCATCACCGATTCTTTGCTCACGCCACATGGCCGAACAGAACAAGCACCTCTGGATCACGTCCCGCTTCGACATCGATCTGCGCCGCCCGCAGGTCATGGCCATCGTCAACGTCACGCCCGACTCCTTCTCCGATGGCGGCCAGCATGCCGGTACGGCGGCCGCTCTGCGCCATTGCGAAAAGCTGATCAAGGAGGGCGCCGACATCCTGGACATCGGTGGCGAGTCCACCCGGCCCGGCAGCCCCGCCGTGCCGCTCGACGAGGAACTCCGGCGCGTGCTGCCGGTGGTGCGCGAAGCCGTCCGGTTCGGGGTGCCCATCTCCGTCGACACCTACAAGCCCGAGGTGATGCAGGCGGTGCTGGACGTGGGGGCCGACATCATCAACGATATCTGGGCCCTGCGTCAGGGCCATGCGGTGGAGGTGGTGGCTGCCCATCCGCGCTGCGGCGTGTGCCTCATGCACATGCACCGGGAGCCCCAGACCATGCAGGCCGCACCCATGGACGGCGACGTGCTGGGGCCGGTCATCGACTTCCTCAACGATCGTGTGCGGACCCTGGCCAAGCGCGGCGTCGTGGCCGGGCGCGTCACGGTCGATCCGGGCATCGGCTTTGGCAAGACCGTCGAGCAGAACTTCAGCCTCCTGGCCCGGCAGATGGAGGTGGCCTCTGCCACCGGATGCGCGGTGCTGGCCGGCTGGTCGCGCAAATCATCGCTGGGCAGCGTCACCGGCCACGACCGGCCACGGGACCGGGTGGCGGCCAGTATTGCAGCCGCGCTGCTGGCCGCCGAGCGCGGAGCCGCCGTGCTCAGGGTGCACGACGTCCGCGAGACGGTGGATGCATTGGCGGTACTGAAGCAGGTGTCGGGATTCGAAACCTTGCGATGAACGCATCGTCCGCTCTTTTGCCCTATGGCAGGAAATGCGGAACTGCGGTGGTTTACAAAAAATCAAATAACAGTAGTACTTACTATTAATGGGATATGACTTGGTTGGTGCCAAAGTTACCATTTTTGCCATAACACATGCCCTCGGGAGGAGGTCGTTATGGTCAAACAACAATGCATTCGAATTGCTGTCACACCCGGGGCGTTGCCTGGGCATGAACTGTCAGAGCCCTCCGGTCTTTGACGGTCCATGCTGGACTGCCCTGATCTTTCTGTTCCCCTTCACATCATGCGCCACGTGGTCCACGTGGAGTCGGCGAACCAGCCGTTTGCCATCGGTGTGGTGGGCGCTCGGTTGTCGCGCCAGCCAGTCAACCTGACCGAAGCGCTGGCGGTGGTGCGCCTGCTCAAGGAGCAGGGATACAACTTTTCAGTCGGCATCGCACAGGTCAATCGCTACAACCTGGCGCCCTATGGGCTGAAGTCGTACGCCGAGGCGTTCGAGGTTTGTCCCAACCTGCGCGCTGGCTCGAGAATTCTCCAGGAGTGCTACAGACGATCCCATGACTGGGGCAAGGCGTTCAGTTGCTACTACGCCGGCGACTTCGTGACCGGCTTTCAGCATGGCTACGTACAGAAGGTATTCGATTCGATTGGGCAGCAAGGTGGCGCGTCCGCCACCTCATCCATCTCAATCATCTCCCGCCGAACGGCTGCGCGACGCTTGCCGGCGCGTGACGACGGCGTCGTCCTGACCAGACCCGACCACCAGGCCACCGGCCAGGCTGAGCGACCCGGCACCGAAAGCACGGTGCCTCAGTCGGCGGGCCGTCCACCGGTTTCGCCGGCAGCTTCCCGTCTTGCGGGCATTCCGGTGGAGGTCATTGGCGCGGAGGGCACACCCGGCCGCATCCGGCTCAGGCCTTCTGATCCGGCTACGTCGGCGGTGGCTCCTGTTCGCGGTGGTGCATTGGTCGAATCCGCTGGCACGACGTCGACCGGCACATCCAGCGCGTCACAGGCGGACGGCTTGACCGCTCCGGCCTCCGACTCGTCGTTTGTCTTCTGATTTGCTACTCGTCGAAAGGACACCATGCACATCTCTCGCCTTGAACAATACACCATCACCGCCATGGTGCTGGGCTTCTCCGCCCTGGCGCTGGCGCCCGACGTCATGGCCGCGGGCGTGGGCAATGGCTCTTTTACCGACGCTTGCAAGAAGGTGACCAGCTTCTTTGCCAACTTCGAAACCATCCTGCGGGTGGCGTCGGTTTCCATCGTGACCATCGCCGTGGTTTTCGCCGGGTACCAGGTCGCCTTTGCGCACCGTCGCCTGTCGGACGTGGCGCCGGTGCTGATCGGTGGCCTGCTCATTGGCGGCGCTGCCACCATCGCCGGCTGGTTCGTGGGTGACTGGCAGGCTGCCGACCATGCTGGTGTGGCCAATGCTTGTTGATGCCCCAGCTCTCCGCCCATGAAAAAGGACGTTCTGTTCCGCGGCTGCACCCGGCCGCCGACGATCATCGGGGTGCCCTACATCCCTTTTCTTATCGGTGCCGGAGTGCCGCTGCTGCTGGCCATGTACATCTCGCTGTACATCCTGCTGGTCATCCCCGCCGTCATCGTCGTCATGCGGTTGATGGCCAAGAAGGACGAGCTGATCTTCCGCCTGATCGGGCTGAACCTCGTGTTCCGCTTCCTGCCGCGCAACCAGGCGCTCTACGGCTCGTCCTGGGTCTTCGGTCCGTCCGGTTACCGCAAGAAGGCCGAGCGTATCCGCCCCTATCGCGACTACCCCTGACGCCACGGGCGACTTCCATGTTCAGCGCCGACGCCGACTACAGCAACTTCATCCCGTTCAGTACCCACGTCGACGCGCACGTGGTCAAGACGCGCGAGGGTGACTACCTGATCACCTGGCTGCTCAGCGGGTTCCCGTTCGTGGGGCGAGAGGACTGGGAACTGGAGCACCGGCACCGCACCTTCAACAACCTGCTGCAGAGTCTGCGCGCGCCCGACTTCGAGAACCTGGCCTTCTGGGCGCATGACATCCGGCGTCGGCGCCAGATCCGAGGCGAGGCATGCTATCCGCACCGCTTCAGCCAGGCACTGCACGATCACTACATGGAGCGTCTGTCCACCAAGCGCCTCATGCACAACGAGCTGTACCTGACCATGGTCTACCGGCCTGTGGTCAGCGGCAGACGTTTCACCGCCATGGCGCGCGACGTCGCAACCCTGCGCAAGGAAGAAAGAGCCTGCCTGGAAAAAATCAACGAACTTGCCGGCAACGTCGAGGCCCTGCTGCAGGACTACGCGCCCTACCGCCTGGGCCTGTACGAGAGCGTGCACCGGCAGGTGTTCTCCGAAAACCTCGAGTTCTACGGCTACCTGCTCAACCACACCGACGAGCCGGTGCCTGTGCTGCAGGCGCCCATCTACGGCTATCTACCCACCAGTCGCCACTTGTTCAACCCGGGCAGCGGCGATTTCGCCGTGCGCACCAGCAACGGCGAGAACCACTATGGCGCCATCCTGAACATCAAGGAATACGCCGACAGCAGTTGGCCCGGCATTCTCAACGGGCTCAAGTACCTGGAGTTCGAGTACGTCGTCACGCACTCGTTCACCCCCATGAGCCGTTACGACGCGATGAAAGTCTTGCAGCGCACCAAGGGCGCCATGCTCTCGTCGGAAGACAAAGCCGTCAGCCAGATTGTCGAGCTCGACTACGCCATGGACCAGCTCGCCTCGGGCAACTTCGTGCTCGGGCAGTACCACTTCAACATGGCCATCTACGCGGCCAACCAGGACGACCTGTACCTCAACGTGGCCCAGGCGCGAGCGCAGCTCTCGGGTGCCAGCTTCGTCACCGTCAAGGAAGACGTGGCCGTGGCCGCCGCCTACTACGCCCAACTGCCGTGCAACTGGCGCTTTCGCCCCCGCATCGCCAACCTCAGCTCACTCAATTTCCTCGGCCTGTGTCCGCTGCACAACTTCGCCACCGGCAAGGCCGCATTCAACCCCTGGGGGGCCTCGGTCAGCGTCCTGCAGACGCTCAACAATCAGGCCTACCACTTCAACTTCCACGCCACCAGGCCCAACGAATACTCGCTGGGTGAAAAAGCCGTGGCCAACACCATGGTCATCGGCAAGTCCGGTACCGGCAAGACCGCGCTGATCAACTTCCTGCTCGCGCAGGTGCAAAAGCTCCAGCCCGAACCCACGGTGTTCTTCTTCGACAAGGACAAGGGCGCGCAGATCTTCATCCAGGCCTGCGGCGGGCGCTACTTCACGCTGGAGAAGGGCAAGCCCACCGGCTTCAATCCCCTGCAGTGCGACAACACGCCCGAGAACGAGCAGTTCCTGGTCGGGCTGGTGCAGACCCTGTGCGGCAAGGACAAATACTCCGCCACCGAACAGGAAGACCTGATCCGCGCCGTGCGCGCCATCCTCGACACACCCCGGCATCTGCGCACCCTGTCCAACCTGCGCAAGAGCCTGCCCAACATGGGCGAGGGCAGCCTCTACGAGGCGCTGTCCGTCTGGTGCCAGGGCGGGCCCTCGGCCTGGGTGTTCGACAACCCCAGCGACAACATCGAGTTCGGCAGCGCCAACATCATCGGCTTCGACTACACCGAGGTCATCGAGGACGGCCGCACCCGCGAGCCCATCATCCAGTACCTGCTGCACCGCATGGAAAGCCTGATCGACGGGCGCCCCTTCATCTACGTGATGGACGAATTCTGGAAGGTGCTCGAAGGCAAGGGCGGCCTCAAGGACTTCGCCAAGAACAAGCAGAAGACGATCCGCAAGCAAAACGGCCTGGGCATCTTCGCTACCCAAAGCCCGCAGGATGCGCTCAACAGCGACATCTCGGCCGCCCTCATCGAGCAGACGGCCACGCTGATCCTGCTGCCCAACCCCAATGCCGACCCCAAGGACTACATGGAGGGCCTCAAGCTCACCAAGGCCGAGTTCGAACTGGTCGTGGGCCTGGACGAGCGCAGCCGCTGCTTCCTGGTCAAGCAGGGTCACAACGCCGTGCTGTGCCAGCTCAACCTCAACGGCATGGACGATGAACTGGCCGTGCTCTCGGGCTCCAGTGACAACGTCGAGATCCTCGACGAACTGCTGGCCGGCCACCCCACGCCCGGCCAGCCCGACACCTGGCTGCCCGAGTTCCATGCCCGCCGCAAGGGCCTCAAGCGCCAGCGCGACACCGCCATGGCCAACAACCACGAATTCCTGCGGCACGCTGAAACGGCGAATGCCTGAGCGCGGGCCGACACCACGGGGAGGACACACCACCATGACAACACCCACCAGGCACCTGAAGAAAACCGCGCTCCTGGCCGCCGCGCTGCTGCTGGCCTCGGGCGGCGCCTGGGCTTCCAAATGCGGCGGCGTGGACGAGCATGGGCAGACCGGCGGGGCGTACTACACCTCCGAAGACTTCCCCTACGAGCAGGACGTGTTCTCGTTTTGCGGCATCGGCGTGCCCGCGCACTGCTGGGCGCCCACCGGCCCTGGCACCTGGACACAGATCTGCCAGTACCTCAACAGGAAGTGGATCCCCGCGTTCGAGCGCATCTGCGTTCATGGCGGCCCATCCATGGGCACCTGGGCCGCCAACAGCGGCCGCCAGCCGCTGAGCACCAAGGGCGAACCGGACGCGTCCGACGGCATGGCCGAGTGCGAGCACGGGGACGATTACTGAGCAACGTGAAGGAAACCGCGATGCGCCGCCTGTTCTCTATTTTCCTGCTGAGTCTCGTCATGAGCACACAACATGCCTGCAGCGAAGATCGGATGGTCTTTCACAGCCTTGGTTACCAATACAACCTGGACAGCCCTGGCACTGAACTGATCGACTGCCTGTATGGCGAGATGCTGGGCAAGCACACGCGGCACGAAGTGGAAACCGGGCAGGCACGGCGCGGCGAATGCTTCAAGGGCGGCGGCACCATGCCCATGGGCGATTTCCTGTACGTCAAATGGCGCGACAAGGCCACGGGCAAGGAGTACGAAGACCGCGTGGACCTCAAGAGCCGCCTGCCCTCGCCCAAGGACATGTTCGGTCAGACGGTTTATTTCCTGGTCGATGACAACCAGTTGTTTGTCTACCTGATTCCGGATAGCGATATCGAGGGCAAGCGCAACCACCTGCCGCCGGGCAAACCGGCCAATGGCCCGGATGGCTGGGACTACCTCGATGTCAAGACCCTGTACCCCGACAACAGCCCGCCCAAGGTGCGCGGCGGCAACGTCAAGTGGCGCGCGCAGCGCGACGCGGCCAAGAAGAAAGAGGACGGCCAGCCATGACCGAGGTCATCAAGCGCCTGAGCGCGGCCGAGCGTGAGCAGATGTCGGCGCAGGCCCGGCATATCGCCGAGGCGCCGGCGGCCCAGGTGGACGCCCGCAGCGGCGAGAAATTCGTTTTCGTCGCGCACTTCGACGGCACCAACAACGACAAGGACAACGTCAAGCTGTCCGGCAACCCGCACCAGACCAATGTGGCCGACCTGCACGACCAGATGGCGCCGCACATGCGGGGCAACGACAGCTTCAGGTCGGCCTACTACCGCGGCGTCGGTACGGATGCAGGCGCCAAGGGCTATCACGATGTGTTGCTGCCCTCAGAGGAGATGCGCAATACAGCGGACAGAGCGTACAGGGAATTCCGTACGGAAGCCCTCGTCTGGCTTGAGAAAAACCCCCAAGCCGACCCCGCCACCTCCCTGCAAGTCATGGCTACCGGCTTCAGCCGGGGCGGCGGCACGGCGGCGGTGTTCAGCCAATTGCTTTATGAGCATGGGCTGACCGACCCCAAGACAGGCAAACAACTCGTTCCCCCCGGCCAACTCGGCCTGGCCGGCGCCATGGTTTACGACCCCGTCACCACCGGCTACGACGGCAACGCGGCGTTCTCGCCCGCATCGAAGAACGTCACCGTCGTGCGCGCCCAGCACGAATACCGCGAATGGTTCAAGGGCGTCGATCACGGCGCGCACCCCGGAGTGCGCACCGTCGAGGTCATGGGCAACCACTGCAACATCGGCGGCGGCTACGACCGGGGCATTTCCGCCCGCGTGCTCGAAGCCTCCACCGAATGGTTCCGCCAAAGCGGTGTGCCCCTGGCCGATGTGCCGCCCCACAGGCGCCACGACGGCGCCGCCGCCATCTACCACGAGCGCGACCTGCCCAAGACGGACGAAGCCATGCAGGCCAGCCGCAGCGCCATCGCCCGGGCCATGTGGCCGCTGGGCAGCCGAGCGGCCGAAGGCGTGGCCCAGGCGGCCGACTACCCCGTCACCCACGACCCCCGCCGGGGCCTGAACGCGCCCCGCCAGTTGGACCCGGCCGCCCGGCCCGAAGCCCACGTGCACGACGGCTGGCACCGCTTCGAGGGTGCCGAAGGTACGGTCTGGCGCAAGCACTACGCCCTGCCCAGCGGCAAGGACGCCACCGCCGTGATGATCGAGCGCGACTTCCCCGGGCGCGATCGCGACCGCATCGACCTGCACCTGCTGCACACCGACGAACAGGGCCGCACCCGCGAGCTGATCCACCGCCAGGCCCCCATCGGCCAGGGCAACGACTTGCGCCACCAGTTGGACGCCAGCATACCCGGCCAAAACCGGGCTTTCCAGCCCAACCCCATGCACGAATCCGGCGCCCGCCAGTTCCGCGAGCAATTGGGGTCGCATCTGCGCCAGTTGGGCATGAGCGAGCAGCAGGTGGACACCCTGGCCGCTGCGGCGGTGAAGGAGCAGGTGCGGCATGCGGGGCAGGGTGGTGACGTGCAGGCTTTTTACCTGAGCAAGGACGGCAGCACGATTGCAATGCAGCAGCACAACGGGCCGCTGCGCGAATTCAACGTGACGCAGGCACTGGGGCAGAGCGAACAGGCGCATTGGCGCGAGGCGGCGGAATTGGAGTTGGCATCGGCGGCGAAAGAGCGGCAGCCGTACCAGCCGTACCAGCCGGGCATCGGCCATTCCTATGCCATGCAGCCATCGGAACCCAGCCATGGGGGGCGGACGATGGCTTGATGAAAAAGGCGTAGCGGGGTTTTGTATTCATGTCCTAGCCTTCACGCGAGTGAAGGCTGAGACATGGGTATGGGTGGATGATTGGTTGCGGTAGTTGGCTATTTATTCTTTCTTTTCCAGGAGAGCTTCATCATGATGAAAAACGGTATAAAAAAGAGCACCGCTCAGGAACAGAAATGGACCCGCCGCCACATGGGTGTAGCGGCCATGGCCGGTGTGGCGGCGGTTTTCCTGAGTGGCTG
>Ga0265293_10001197_pt1 | contig 57870 bp, 50 predicted proteins | sample Munlanlewell138R_FD_192505 | JGI IMG/M metagenome (GOLD analysis project Ga0265293, IMG submission 192505) | Leachate microbial communities from a municipal landfill in Southern Ontario, Canada - Leachate well 138R | ecosystem: Engineered > Solid waste > Landfill > Unclassified | place: Canada...
TGTGCAGCGCATCTTTTCTACGGTTAGCAATCTTGGCGTGAATGGTTTTAACTTGGGTTTTATTTCTAGCCCGTTGCGCTATAGCCAGTTTCTCTTCGAGGCCACGATAGAAACGACCGGCTTCCAGATTGGTGCCATCTGAGCAGGTGCCCGTATCCGATAAAACAAAGCCAGCGTCATCCTTTGCGCTGTCATACCAACACTCTCGTTTAACCGAGAGTGTTGAATTCACAACCAGCGTTATATTTTAACGCAACTGCGGCCCACTAAAGCCGGCCAGAATCGCGATACGCTCCGCCACGCTGGCACCTAGCCGTTTGGCAAAACGATCAAAAGGTGATTCTTCTAAGGTGAAGTCCACAATCTCTGCTTGACCAATCACTTCACGCGCTACATAACTGCTGTTGCCAAGCGCATCAACCAAGCCTAACTCTAGCGCTTGTTCACCGGTCCAAATCAAGCCAGAAAACAGTTCTGGATGCTCAGCATCTTTTAAGCGGTCGCCACGGCCTTGTTTGACGCTAGCAATAAATTGCTTATGCGTAGTTTGCAGCACGCTTTGCCAAAATTTCGTTTCTTCTGCATTTTGTGGCTGGAAGGGATCAAGGAACGCTTTGTGTTCACCCGAGGTATAAACGCGACGGTCTACACCAAGCATTTCCATGCTACCAACAAAACCAAAACCGGCCGCAGTCACACCAATCGAGCCGACGAGACTGGATTTATCGGCATAAATCTCATCCGCGGCGCTGGCAATATAATAGGCTCCGGACGCGCCAAGATCACTGATCACCGCATAAACTTTGGTATCTGGATGCAGCACGCGCAAGCGGCGAATTTCATCATAAATATAGCCTGACTGGACTGGACTACCGCCAGGACTGTTGATGCGTAGTACAACGCCTTTGGTGTTTTTATCGGCAAAGGCCTTACGCAATGCGCTGACAATGTTATCGGCGCTGGCACTCTCTTGATCGGCAATCATTCCACGCACTTCAATTAACGCTGTATGTGCACCTGTGGTTACGCTTTTGCTACTGCCTGCAAACGGTGAGAAAAAGAACAGCATACCCATTAAGTAGGTAAAGGTTAGTAATTTAAAAAAGATACCCCAACGCCGTGAGCGACGTTGCTCACTGACGCTGGCGAGTACTGCTTTTTCCAGCAGCTTCCATGTTTTGCTATCAACATTGTGATCAGTCATCGATGAATCCTTTGCGCTAGGGGGCGAGTTATCAATATGGCTATTATCAGTCCAAGGATCTCTTGGGCGATCACCTGAGTTATCAGTCATGCAAGGCTCCCTTAAGCTTAAGTAAAGTATTGGGCTGCTGTTGCAACCAAGTGGTCAGTTCAGAAAAGTGATCAATGGCTAACACCGGACGCTCTTGCTGCAACACGCTCAAGGGCTGGGCACCGTAACTGACCGCAACACCCGGCACTCTGGCATTATTAGCCATGCGCAAATCAAAGGGCGAATCGCCGACCATAATAGCCTGCTGTGGCGCGGCTGAGCAGTACTGTAAAATCTCGTGGAGCATTAACGGATCGGGCTTGCTACGCGTTTCATCGGCGCAGCGGGTGATGTCAAAATAGTCGACCATTTTGTGCCCGCTTAACACCCGGTGCAAACCACGACGGCTTTTCCCCGTGGCAACGGCCAATTGATAGCCAGCACTGCGATACTGCTCCAGCGCATCCAACACCCCCGGATAAAACGCTGAGGGCTGCTCTTCTAAACGAATATACTCATCACTGTAGGCGGTAATAAAGCGCTGTTTTAAATCCGCATCATCCGCCTCAGGGTACAGCACATCATAGGCTTGCGGCATGGCCAAACCAATAATTGCGCGCACTTCATCATCGGTACAACGCGGCACCGCGCAGCTATCAGAGGCCACATGCATCGCCTCAATAATGCGCATAATCGAATCCACTAAGGTGCCATCCCAATCAAAAATCAACAGCCTAAACCTATCCACCCAATTCTCCTGAATATAAAAATCTTTTAAATGTGTATAACATCGTTGTCGATCGCCTATGCGCAAGACTGTGGCTCGCCTTTAGCGCAACATGCCGAGCTCAAGCCCGACCGAAAAACGCACAGCAACAGCCTTAACCATCGACCAATTGTTTAATCACGTCCTGCCACTGTTCTTCTGGCTCAGCATGCACGGCCAATACTTCGCCATCGGGCAAAGTCACACGCAAATCACAAGCATGTAAAAATAAACGTTTACCACCCAGCTCGCGGATTTCTTTAGAGAAGTCTTCATCACCATATTTACTGTCACCCGCAATCGCATGCCCTGCATATAAAGCATGCACTCGAATCTGGTGAGTACGACCGGTGATCGGACTGGCCTCGATTAAGGTGGCAAACTCACCAAAACGGCGCAGCACCTTAAATAAGGTCAAAGCGTCTTTACCTTCTTGATTGACTTCAACCATACGTTCACCGGAACGCACATTGCTCTTCTGCAACGGCGCGTCCACTTGTTTGCGCGACGCCGGCCAACGGCCACGCACCAGCGCCATATAACGTTTATCCACCCCATCGCCGCGCAAGGCTTCATGCAAATGACGCAACATGCTGCGTTTTTTGGCAATCATCAATAAACCTGAGGTGTCGCGATCAAGTCGGTGCACCAACTCAATTTCTTTACACAGCGGGCGCATCTGGCGAAAGGCTTCAATCACGCCATAGGTCAGACCACTGCCACCATGCACGGCAATTCCGGCAGGCTTATTTAAAACAATCAGACCCTTATCTTCGTAGACAATCGCAGCCTCAAGACGTTCTAACAAACTCTTAGCCAAGGGCACTGGTTCATCGGCTTGAGTCATGCGCATGGGTGGTACGCGCACGATATCGCCTTCTTTAATTCGATAATCAGGCTTAATCCGCCCTTTATTCACGCGCACCTCGCCCTTGCGTAAAATGCGGTAGATCATAGTTTTAGGCACGCCCTTTAAGCGCGCCAACAGAAAATTATCAATGCGCTGCCCTTCTAGGCCTGCCGACACTTCAAGTAACTGCACACCGGTCGCGGCTTGCGAATCCATCTTAGTCATAACTATACACATCCAAAAAGTAGCCCAGCATCAATGCTGCAATGTTAACAACAAACCAGCCGCGACACTTAGCAAATTGCAGCCAAGACCCGCACCCTCAATACAAAAGCCATCCAGATAAAACAGCGCTGCCCTGACCCACTTATTTATTGAAGAAAACAGCACATACTGCTATATTCTGAAGGCTGCCAAAAGCAGTCAGATAAAAGCCGGCGCTAAAACAAATTAAAACAAAACGTTGACCCTCATCTGGTTTGAGTATTGTTACAGGTCACAGCCACCTCGCTAAGCAGCACACGACTTAGCCAAAGCTGTAGAGAAACATAATCCGCGAACGCACCATTGCGATCGTATTTTTATAAACCCGCTCACGAACACACCGAGCGGCACCCGACTTATTAAAGGGAAATGTGTTGGGTGGAGATGCACAGTAGTATTGACCTGCGTAGCCACACGCTTTGATTCAGACGTTTCATCACGTCCGCGGCCAATCTCTGATTCCTCCTCCTGATACAAAGGCGCTGCAAGCAAGTTTAAATATTGCAGCCAACTGGAGACGCAGTCGCGCCATCGGCTTATGACCCTTGTGCGCTAGACACGGTTAAGCTATTTAACTTAACTGCGCGACCCCGACACCAACCCTAATGATCGAGTGTGCCAATTACGTGATCCGTGAACACGGAAGATATTGGTACCCCATGAAAAGAATGCTAATTAACGCAACTCAGCCTGAAGAGTTGCGTGTTGCACTTGTTGATGGACAACGTTTGTTTGACCTCGACATCGAGTCAGGCGCACGTGAACAGAAGAAATCAAACATCTACAAAGGCCGTATTACCCGCGTAGAACCCAGCTTAGAAGCCGCCTTCGTGGACTTCGGTTCTGAGCGTCACGGTTTCCTCCCTCTGAAAGAAATTTCCCGCGAATACTTCAAGAAAACTGGCGAAAGCACCGGCCGCGTTAATATCAAAGACGTGCTGACTGAAGGCCAAGAAGTGATCGTTCAAGTTGAAAAAGAAGAGCGCGGCAACAAAGGCGCAGCCCTCACCACTTTTATCAGCCTCGCCGGCCGTTATATGGTGCTGATGCCAAATAACCCACGTGCTGGTGGTATTTCTCGCCGTATTGAAGGCGAAGAACGCAACGAACTGCGCGAAGCCCTCAACTCTCTGAACGCCCCTGCTGATATGGGTTTAATCGTACGCACTGCGGGTTTAGGCCGTAACAGCCAAGAACTACAGTGGGACCTCGATTACCTTGTACAACTGTGGACTGCGATTAAAGAAGCCGCCGATGGCCGCAGCGCTCCGTTCTTGATCTATCAAGAAAGCAATGTGATTATCCGCGCGATTCGCGACTACTTACGCCAAGATATCGGCGAAGTATTGATTGATAGCGTCGATGCCCAAGAAGAAGCCTTAAGCTTTATTCGTCAGGTGATGCCGCAGTACGCCAACAAAATCAAACTCTACCAAGACAGCGTACCGCTGTTTAACCGCTTCCAAATCGAAAGCCAGATCGAAACTGCGTTCCAACGTGAAGTGAAGCTGCCATCTGGCGGCGCGGTAGTCATAGATCCCACCGAAGCTTTAGTGTCCATTGACATTAACTCGGCGCGCGCCACTAAAGGCAGCGACATCGAAGAAACGGCACTGCAAACCAACCTGGAAGCGGCTGAAGAAATCGCGCGCCAACTGCGTTTACGTGACATTGGCGGCCTGATCGTTATCGACTTTATCGATATGACCCCGGCAAAAAACCAACGTGCTGTTGAAGATCGCATGCGCGAATGCCTGGAAGCCGACCGTGCCCGCGTACAAGTCGGCCGTATCTCACGTTTTGGCTTGTTAGAAATGTCGCGCCAGCGTCTGCGTCCATCCTTGGGCGAAAGCAGCGGCGTGGTTTGTCCGCGTTGTAACGGCCAAGGCATTATTCGTGACGTTGAGTCCTTATCTTTAGCTATTCTGCGTTTAATCGAAGAAGAAGCGCTGAAAGATCGTACCGCTGAAGTGCGCGCTCGTGTGCCCTTCCAAGTCGCGGCGTTCTTGCTCAACGAAAAACGTAACGCCATTACCAAAATTGAATTACGCACCCGTGTGCGCATTTTCATCCTGCCAGATGACCATCTAGAAACGCCGCACTTTGAAGTGATGCGTTTGCGTGACGACAGCCCAGAAGCCTTGTCGGGTCAATCCAGCTATGAAATGGCGCCAGAAGAAACCGAAGAAGTGCAACCAGTGAGCGCAACCCGTTCATTAGTACGCGAAGAAGCTGCGGTAAAAACCACTAACGCGGAGCGTGCTGCGCCACCACCAGAAAAATCTGCAACGCCAGCACCTGCACCTGTGGCAGCCAAAGCACAGCCAAGCATGCTTAAAGGCTTAGTGAAGTCACTGGTCAGTTTCTTTGCCAGCGATGCAACACCAGCTGAGCCAGTGGCTAAGCCAGAACCACGTGAAGCCAGCACGCCGAACCGTAACACCGAGCGTCGTACTGAGCGCCCAGCAGCACAAAATCGCAGCCGTCGCGACAATACCCGCAACAACCGCGATGAAGAGCGTAAGCCGCGTGAAACCACACGTGACAGCAGTTCTGAGCGTGACAGTGCGCCACGTGATAACACCTCAAGCAACCGTAACAGCAATGCCTCTAATAGCAGCTCGGACAATCGCCGCACTGAGCGCCCACAACGTGAAGAGCGTCCTGCACGCCCAGAACGCGCGGATCGTTCTGAGCGCGCCGATCGTTCTGAGCGCAGCGAGCGTCCAACCCGCGAACTGCGTCCTGCACGTGAAACGCCTGAGCCGCGTCATTTACGCAATGCTCCAGTGGTGCAAGAATCAAGCAGCGACGACAAGCCAACGCCAGTGCGTACCCAGCGTGAGCCACGTCAAACTGATGAGCGTCCGATCCGCCCTGAGCGTCAAGAGCGCGCGCCACACCCGAAGCCAACTTTAGAGACGGAAACGGATGAGCTAGAAAGCAACTTGCCAGAGCAAAACGATGCGCAAGATGACAACAGTACTGATGAAGAGCGCCCACGTCGCCGTTCACGCGGTCAACGTCGTCGCAGCAACCGTCGCGAGCGTCAGCAAGTGGATGTGGATGGCAATGCAATAGATGACAGCTCAGCTGAGAATGCACCCGCGCCAACAGAATCAACAGCTCAGCCTGTCGAGACCGTAACGGATGCAGGCGTAACTGAGAAAACACCAGTCCGCACAGCCCCAACACTGCCTGCCACGGCAGCTGTTGTAGTGCCTGCAACGACGGATGTGAAGCCTGTTGTAGTGGATGCCGCTGCTGGCCGTGGTGCTGTCGCCATGGTTGATCCTGCGCAAACAGTGTCGCTCTCTGCGGATCAGCCGCTGCTGCAAATCTCTGAGCCATCAGCTGCGCCTGTCGCGGTTGAAATGCCTAAAGCAAGCCCAGTGCGTCAACAGCAGGCGGAGAAATCTGTTGTTGTCACACCAGTCAGCGAGGCCGTTACCGAGGTTAAAGCTGCAGCGCCAATCGTTGAACAGAAAGCTGCCGCAACTGTGGCACAGCCTAAAGCAGAACCTGTTAAAGCTGAGCCAGTCGCTAAAGTAGAGCCAGCAGTGTCCAACGACACAGCGAGCCTGCCGGCCAAAGCACCTGAAGTTGTCGCCGAAGTGGCCGCTAAGTCAGAGGTTAAGGCCGAAGCTGTAGCAACCCCAGCACCAGCTAAAACCGTGGCTGACAAAGCCGCGCAACAACCTGCTCGCCCTGTTGGTCGCGCCTCGAATGATCCGCGTGAGCGTCGTCGTTTAGAGCGTTTGGCACGTGAAGCCGAAGCGGCTCAAACAGCGGCACCAAAGGCGGCAGTAGCGCCAGCAGTACAAGCTGAGCTGCCAGTAGCAGATGTTAAATCTATCGCTGCGCCGGTTGAGCCTGTTGTTGAGCCCTCTGTCACACCAACTGAGCCAGTCGCAACCAAGCAAGACGTGCCAAGTTCACCTGCAGTGCCTGCAGAAACTGAGCACAATCAAACAGCAGCCAAACAGACGCAGTCTTCAAAACATGATGACGCGCCTGCTGCCGAGCAGGATGAGACCAAGCCACACGCCTAGTCTGTACCTGCGCTACAAAAAAGGATGCCTAATCGGCATCCTTTTTTTTGCCTGCAATTCGATGAAAAACCAACCAATAACAACCTAAATCTAACCCTCAAAATACCCTAGGTTAGAAGCTGGCCGGACCTGCGACTGCGGCCAAGCACCCCTAGGCCACTCAACAGCCACCCTGGTGCACAGACCACTTTACTGCCAACCGCACCAATAAAACCGAACAGACACAAGCCATCGGCCGATGGACAAGCACGCTTGCGCAAAGTCGACTCTCAGAAACAACTAGATGTGGGCTACTTAGATATATTGCAGGCATCGCCAGCTATTGATGAATTGACCGCTGGCTGATCGGGGCGCTTGTGACGGCAATGCAGTCACAAGCGAATACACAGTGCCTATTCGGGATACACACCAAGGTTTTGCAGGGCGACAACCACTTCAGCTAAAGGCAGGCCCACTACCGCGCTGTAGCTGCCTGATAAGGTACTGACAAAGATGCCGCCTTTGCTTTGGATACCATACCCGCCGGCCTTATCTTGCTGCTCGCCGGTCTGCCAATACCATTCGATTTCTTTGCTGGTGATGGATCTAAAAAACACCGTGGTATTGACCCGCTGTACACGTATTTGCTCTGCGGTTTTGATTGCAAACGCCGTCATCACCACATGTGAACGACCTGACAATGAACGCAACATATCCTGAGCCTGGCTCTGACTGCTGGGCTTACCCAGAATAGTGTCTTCAAGCACAACAATGGTATCGGCTGCCAGCACGATAGCATTTTCATCCTCTTGCACACTCTGAAAGCCCGCTAAGGCTTTTTCTTTAGCCAGACGCTCGACATAGGCGGTCGGCAACTCATTGCGACGTTGCGTCTCATCGATAGCGATATCAAGCACCGAGAACTTAAGATCCGTTTGCGACAATAGTTCACGGCGTCTGGGCGATGTGGAAGCTAAGTACAGCGTCATACGTTTTTAAACCTGTGTGATCGAATCAATTAATTTAATGCTAAGGGCTTTGCTATGGCAGTGGCTGCGATGACAGCGTAGATTGGCGTGTGCTGTGCAGGATAAATGGCAGACAGGTTAATTGGCCCTTTATGTCTATATAGTTTTAATTATGAGTGAAAAGGTACATAAGGTCACCCTTTAATCAGGAGTTGCATGGGTTGTCTCTGTGTTTTTGTGCACTATATTACTTTTTATGGAGTTTGTAATGGAACGTGTTGTGATTCTTGTCGATGTGCAAAATATTTATCATACGGTACGCCAAGGATTTTCTACGGGATTTGATTACAACCAGTTTTGGCGCGAGGTATCTGCTGGGCGTGAAGTGGTTAAAGCCATTGCTTATGCCACCGATAGAGGCGATGCCAAACAACAACAATTTCAGAATATTTTGCGCGCCATTGGTTTTGAAGTGAAATTAAAACCTTACGTACAGCGCGGGGATGGCAGCCGCAAAGGTGATTGGGATGTAGGGATTGCGGTGGACGCCATGGAATTTTCCGGTTTAGCCGATGTATTAGTGCTCGCCTCTGGAGATGGCGATTTTGCCGTTTTACTCGAGCGCGTGCAACAACTGTACGAGGTTAAGGCTGAAGTCTTCGGTGTGGCCGAGTTTACCGCTTTTTCCTTGATTCGTGCCGCCTCTAAATTCACCCCGATTGAGGGCAACTTATTGCTGGCACGCTGATGTTGTATGCGCCAGATCCTAGCCCATACAACAGCGAAAAACCGGCCCACGGTAAGAGCCGACCATGCCAATCATCGCACAAACCCTACAAGCACAAGGCCGATCTACCTCAGCGGCACACTCTCCAACACCCCTTGAAACGCCTGTTGGCGCAGGCCTTTTTGCCGTTGCGTGTTATGCCGCACATAGCCGATCAAAGGATGTTGCGCAGGCAGTTGCTCAGCGTATGCCGCAATGCTGCCGGCGATATGCAACTGCTCTGCTGGCTGGGCACTATCATCAGCATGCGCCAGCAGGTGAGCCAAACTGGGCAACAGCATATGCGTATAAGCCCCATGCAGCGCGATACTTAAACCCGCGCTATCATAGTCACCAAAGTAAATCAGCGGCCGACCTGTGGCGGCATAAGCCTCAACCAAGGCTGTACGCGCTCGACTTTCCAAACCGTCGCCGCGATAGATCACCAAGGCATTCAGCGCCAAATCCGGCAGTGTGTAGCGCTGCGGATGATGGGCAAAGTACTGATAAAAACTATCCAGATTTTCCACCACCAGCAGACTCGGAAAGACACTGAGCTGCAAGGTTTGCCAATCAATGTCCATCACCCACTGACTGGGTGAGGCATTCACCCAGTCAGGGAAATACGCTCCGCAGTTGGCCTGTGCCATCAACACCCGTCGATCTTTCGGCGCGTGGCCCAGACTTTTATGCTCAACGCGGCTGCTATCACTTTGCTGAAAACGATCTTGTTGCTGAATATCCTCATCAAGGCGATGCAAACCCAGCTCAAGAAGGGTTTGCTCGATACGCGCGAGAATACGGCGATCAAAGTTCACCTTCGTTGTGCTAAACCACGGCTGGGTCTCAATCCCATGCTGCATACACCACGTCCGTAACACCTGCATGCTGGTTTGTTTAGCCGGTTGCTGAACACAGGCATCCTGCTGCAGTTTTATCTGCACGCGCTGCAATACGCCGCGTACGTTTTGTCCTAGATCGACACTCATGCGCCCACTCCTTCACTGAGTAATTGCAGTTGCACATCGGCAATCAGCAGCACCTGATTAAACACCCCAGCCGCCTGCTCATCATACTGCAAACGAAAAGCAGCTTTATCGCTGCTGGCCAAACCTTGATACTCCGCAATCACTTGATACAACCAGATTTCCGGATCCCAGTGCAGCTGTGCATCGGCCAAATACGCCAAGGCACTCTGACTCTGCTGTTGATCCAGCACGCTTAAATAAAAGGACACCACATCCTCATGTAATGCACGACGCTTGGCCAGAATAGTTTCATCTTCTTGCCAAGCCAGCGGCTGCGCGGCACTGGGCAGATCGGCGCGCGGCTGATGGCGCGCCGGCAACTGCACCAGCAGCTGCTGCATGGCATGTTTATCTTGATGGCGATCTAAGGCAATCGAAGCGCTGGGCAGTAACGCCGCGGCTTGATTGACCAAATCCACCACATGGCTGCGCTGGGCATAATCTGAGGGCTGAAAATTTGGCTTTTGCTGGAAAAACTGCAGCATGCCGCGCACCAACAGATTGCGCGCTTGCTGCTGACGAAAACGCGCCATCAGTTCATTCAGACGCTTCTGTACTTCGCGCAAACTACTAAAATGCACGCTGACCTGGCCTTGCAACTGACGCACTAACACATGCCGCAAGCCACCATTACTGCCAGCAAAGGCAATCAACTCCTTAAAATCAATCAGCTGTAAACCATCCAGCCAACGCAACACTTCACTGTGGGCTTTTTCGTTTTCGTGGATTTTTTCTTGCACCGTACTGACAAAAGCAAAATCGGTATGCAAACGATTCCATAAGCTATCAATCCCAGTGGCAATCCGACTGTTTAAATCATCCACTTCTTGGCTGAGCTGGGCCTGCAAATAGGTGCTGTGTTGATAATTACCCTTATGCTCGGCGTCATTGATCTTACCCACCAGCAGGCGGATATTCAGCAGAAACTCCCCCACTTCAGCATTGACTTTACGCCGTTGCTCATCGGCGATTAAGTGCACAATCATCTCACGCACCGGGCCGGTGAGTTTTAAGCCCGACTCTTCATCCGGCCGCCAAACAATATTGGCCTCGAGTAACTGATTAACCACCCGTGCGCCAGCCTGTGCTTCATCCAACTCAGCACCGTAATAGTTCTGCATCAACAGCTCGCTGTACTTGCCCAGCAGTTTCAGCCGTTCAATACCTTGCTTCACCGCCTCACTGTGGTAATCCAGAGTACTCATGCCAGCAGATCCTCTTGGCTGGGCGGCACGTCCTCGTCAATGTAAATGTTTTCTTCTTCGCGAATAAAGCGGGTCAGATCAATCAGATAATCAATCTTGCCAGTGACCACATAATGATGGCGATCTTTATGCGGCTGATGCAAATAACCATGGCTGCGTAAACGATCAAAAACCTGCTTAAGCTGCCCCGCCACATCTTCACTTTGCGATTGGAAAAAGCGCGTTTGCACCAAGGCCTGCAATTGCTCACGCAGACTGGGATTGTTTTCAATCCGTGCGGCCAGATCATGCCGATTGATAATATCGTTGGCGGTTAACACATTCTCATGGCCCAAAGTTTCTTGGGTCAGCTGCAAGAGTTTTAACATCGGGATCAGGCTGTCGAGGGTCTCTTTAAACTGCTGCGAAAGTTGCTCACGCAAGTCTGCGGTCAATTCGCGCCAGGCTAAAAACCACACTGTACCTTCGGGATTACTGGCCAAGCGGCGATTGAGCGGGCGCAGATATTGATCAAGCGCCGCGCGCTGCTCTTCATCCTGCAAATGACGAAAACCCTGACTGTCAGTCACCTCGCAAATAAAACCACCGGCCAACAGCTGCTCAAGTAAATGGCTGTATTGCATCATCATTGTGCGGCCTCCGCGCGGTGTTGTTGTAAGCGTTGCGCCAGCCGACTGAGCTTAGGCTCAATACGTTTCAGCTGACTGAGCGCACCTTTGCGGCTGTCTTTTTCAATCAGATAACGGTGTTTAAATAAGCCCAACACATCCGACTCTGGATTAGGAAACGCACCGACAATAAAGATATTGTTGTTTTCGCAGGCCTTAAATAGTTTTTCTACGTTGTGATAGGCCAAAGTACCGATTTCATCAATCGGCCAATGGATAGTCACCTGCGCTTTGCCGCGCAATAAACGGGTAAAAGCCAGCAAGTATTTACACAAAATCAAATAGGCCATACCGTGACTGGAGGACTCCAACAACTGCCGATCATTACGAATCACCAGATCAGTGCCGCCTTCATTCAGATGCAACTCTAAGCGCAGCAGACTTTCAAAGGTGAACTGCTGATCGCTGCGCAATAATTCTGCCACATCACCCAGCGCATCCAAATAGGCCTCGCTGGGCAAGCGCTCAAAATCTTGCTCCCATTGGCTGTAGAGTTTAGAAAAGCGCTTAAGCGGCCCCCAAAAGCCCAGCTCATCAATGGTCGACTGGATTTTCACCTCGGATTTACTAATCCCCTCCAGCACAAACTCCTCACTGACCTCCTCACTTAAACGCCGACTTTGCGCGCTAATGCGCCGATTTAGATCACTAAATACGGTAAAGAAACTTTGCAAATCGGCACCGTAGTTACGTCCAGTAGCGAGCAAGTTCTGTTGTTGGTTTTGCAAAAGCTGCAGCATTTCTTGATAGGCGCCCAACAATTCTTGCGGGCTGGAACTCAGGCCTAAACGTTGCTGCTGACTGGCCCAAATATCGGTGAAGTTGGCACTGGCATCGCTGAGCAACTCGCGCTCAAACAGATACAAACCGTTTTTCACTCGCACATCCAGCTGCTGCTTATCTTGCAAGGCACGCCGCGTCCGCTCAATGCGCTCGGCGTAATCGCCGGTATTGTGCGCCGCGAGGCTGTCCTGTAGCTCGGCGGGTGCGGGAAATTGCTCCAGTTGTTTCAACAAGGGCAGGATTTGCTCTAACAGTTTGCGCTGGCCATCCAACTGCTGCTCGCTGTTTTTGATTGCCACTAATTCAGCTTTTTGTTGCTCTAAAAAGGCCTTTTCTAGGTTTTTTAGCTGCTCAGCTAAACTCAGCTTTTCTTGTTTGAGTTGATGTTCCTGCGCCAGCAATTCAGGCTTGCGCACGTGCCAATCGACGCGTAAAAAGCGTCGATAGTCGTCCAGCTCATTGCTGCGCGACTCAGTATTGGTAATCTGCTGACGAATACCTTTTAAGCGCTGCTCAGTGTCTTTAAGGGTCTGTGGATCAATACCCTGCGCACGCAACTCGCCCTCCAGCGCCACTTGCAACTCATGCACTTGCAGCTCAGTTTCACGACGCTTGGCGCTGATACTGGCACTGTAGTGCTGGATTTTTTCCTGTAACAGTTGCAACGCTTGCTGCCAATCGGCTTGATACTCCAGCAGCATATTTCTAAAGGCACTGTCGTGTTCTTTTAAAGCGGTAAGTTGCTGGGCTTTCAGGCTGTCCAACTGCTGCGCCAAGTCACTCTGCTGCTGTTGCAGACTCTGTTTGCGCTGTTGCTGCAACTGCTGCTGGCGTTCAATTAAACGCTGACGCGAATCTTGGGCAAAACGTAAATCTTCACGGTAGCGATCGCGAGTCTGCTGAGCTTTTTGCAGGCGGGTCTGCTGTTGCTGACTGTTGGCATTGTGAACTTTCTGCGCCTCTGCAAGGCTGTGCAATAACTGCTCAGCCTCATGCAGCGTATCGAGCGCTTGCGCAATCGCGGTCAATAGCGCCTGCTCATCCTGTGCGTAAGGCGGCAGCTCAATTGCGGCGAGATCCAGGCGCAAATTAAACAGTTGCGCCTCATCACTGACGCCCTGGCTGCTCACGCTGACGATAGCTGGATTCAGGCTCGGTGCTAAATCGCCGCGTTCGAGTAAGTCTTCACGCAGCACTTTACCCAGAGTGTGCTGCCAGCCCGCGACTTGCTGCTGCAGAAACTGGCGCAGACTGCCATCAGTTGGTGCTTGTTGGCGTTTCAGTTGATTGTAATGTTGTTCGGCCTGACGCAGTTTTTTGCGTTGCTGCTCAATCTCGTTTAAATGAGCATTTTGCAGGGTTTTACCTTGCTCATACTGATCACGTAACTGCTCAAGCACATCGCTTTGATTGCTTAATTGCTGCTGAATGTCTTCAATCCGCGCCTGCTCTGCGGCCAGCTCCAGCTGCTCCTCAGGGCTCAGCTGCGACACCGTCAGACGCGCTTTAACCTCGGCCTGCAGCTGGAATATCTCATTTTGTTGATCTTGGCATTCAGCCTGCAGTACTTGACGCCGCTGCTGTTGCTCGTGCTCTAACTGGTTCTTTTGCACCTCTTGCTGCTGACGCAAGGCCTGCTCTTGATCGCGAACTTTTTGCTGTTGATGCGTGCTGTTCTCAACAAACTCATCAAGTCGCTCGCTCAATTCTAATTTACGCGCATCAAAGCGCTGCCTTGAGCCGCCTTCCGCTTCACGCAGCAACTGCAAATGGGTGTCCAACTCATCACGCTCAAGGCGCCAACTGGGCAACTGATTGACCGCCTGCTCCAGACCCGGCATATCGCGCTGGCTAAAATCGCTGTGACTGTTCTCGATATGATTCAGGTCTGCTTCGACATGGTCCAACTGACTGCTGACTTGGCTGGCACTGCTATTGAGCGCATGTTGCTCACTGCGATAACGCTGCTCCTGCTCAGCGGTCTGGCGCTTGGCTCGTTTGATCTCGGCCTCTTGGTCAGCGCAACTGATCTCCAGTTGACCGGCGTCTTTGAGCAATAAAGGCTGCAACTGCCACAGATTCTGCTCAATAGCATTTAGGCTGTCGACTTGCTGAGCCAGACCCTGCATATCACGTTGCAAAGTGCTGAGTCGTGCCGATTGGCGCACGTGCTGCAGCCACTCGCGCACTTGGGTACTTTTGATTTTCGTGGTGGGTAGCGCCACCCCTTCATCTTCAAAAATCGCCGCCAGCATGGTTTTCAAAGTGTCCATCTTGCCTTCTTTGGCATGCACCGCAGAAACCAGCTTTTCGATATGACGTAAACGGTGCGGATTGTCCGCCAGACTGTAGCGCAACGCGGTTTGCCGCAAGCGCGTCGATTCGGCTCGCGGCAAGCTGCCGGTTAACAGGCTAAAGTCATTTTGAATAATACTGCGGTATTCGCTAATGGTATCGACCAGATTGGAGTACTCGATACTGTGCTGGCGTAAATGCGCGGTAAATTCTTGATAGCTCAGCGCTTGCGCTTGACCTTCGGCGTTGCTTCTTAAATAAAGCTCAGGGCGATAGGCACTATTAATAAAGCGGTAACTGATGCCATCGTCTTTTTTACGGGTGATAGTGACATGGCAAGTCGTGCCGGTTTCGCGGCGGTATTCGTAGATCAGATACGAGTCGCTGTGCGGCAGGTAATATTGGTCGAATTTTTTCCGCGTTTTCGGCACCACGTTATTCGGCCGCTCACCATAAAACACCGGGATCAAGCGCTGCAGCGTGGTTTTCCCCGACGCATTGGTGCCGCAGATATTGGTGTGGCCATTGAGATCGAGTTCAACGATGCCTTGCAAGTGGCCGTTGATCATAATGATGCGCAGTAAATGGGACATAGTGTTGCTCTGAGCTCCAGGCTATGGCGGGAATAGTGAAGGATGGGCGGCGATAAATATGTGGTTAAGATTACCTTAGTTTGGCCGAGATTTGCAGGCGGGATGGCTGGTTTTTGTGATCTCTGCAGCATGCGTAACAGAGGCTCTTGGGCTGCATTTATACTGCGCAGCCAAACACAGCAGCACCTGATCTAAAAGCACCTAAGAGCCAACTCTAGCAATAACGACACTATCCATCGGCCCGCCGAAAAATAGTGTTAACAAACACAAGCTGACAGGAAGTGACAAAAAGTGTCACTCTGTGACAACTCCACGCAAAAAACAAGGGTTTAACGACCCAAATATAATGCCGTCAACTCGCCCTCAATGAGCGTTCGGCATGCGGGCCAGAATTTATAGTGCGAGACACAAACAACCGCAATAACCGCGTAAACACTGGAGAAATAGGCGCTATAAGCAGTTAGCAACCTGCTAAGCTTAAACCGCAGTCGTAATAAAGCACTGCAAAACCAACAAAAAACAACACTTGGCACGCGCTTTGCTATATTACATACAGGTCACATGACCTTTCTATTCAATAAATGGAGCTTCATTATGAAAGCACAAATGCAAAAGGGTTTTACCCTCATTGAGTTAATGATCGTTGTTGCGATTATTGGTATTTTGGCTGCGGTGGCCTTGCCTGCTTATCAGGATTACACTGTTCGCGCCAAGGTATCAGAAGTAATTTTAGCTGCATCCTTATGTCGCACAAGCATTACTGAAACTGTACAAAGTGCAGTAGGCACAACCCTTCCTACAGCTGGTAATTGGGGATGCGAGGTTGGTGGTACCGGCACAAATGTCACTCCATCAACAAAGTATGTTGAAAAAGTAGAAACTGATGATAACGGCAAGATCACAGTCTACGCAGCAGCAGCTACAGTTGCAGCTGACTTAAAAGATGCAGCTAGTAAAAAAGTTACTTTAGTTCCTATGGTGAATGCGTCAACAGCATTAGCTAACACTAATGTTGGCTCAAGCATTTTCGGATGGAGATGTGGTCTTGTTGCTGATGGCACAAATATGCCAGCCAAATACCTACCTGGTTCATGCCGCGGCAACTTCTAACTACAAGTAATCGCCTATAATAAAGCAGCAGTGGAGAATCCTCTGCTGCTTTATTATGTCAATCACAGCTAAACTTTATAAAATAAAAATAACACACCATAATTTTAACTTTAAAACTTTAAAGCGAAAGGGAATCATATGGGCAAGCGCTTAAAAGTTTTCTTTACTCATCTAAGTTTATCCACAATAATCGCTATATCTGTAATAATTTTGGTTTTCTATCTCTGGTATCCGACCCCTCTGCATACGGCGGTCGGCGTCACGCAGATTTTTCTTCTTCTGTTAGCTGTCGATGTGGTGCTCGGTCCCTTATTAACTCTTCTAGTCTATAAAGTCGGCAAAAAAACCCTGATTATGGATTTAACCGTGATTGCTGTGCTGCAAATCTCTGCTCTCGGTTACGGTCTATGGACGGTCGCCGAAGGCCGCCCCGCTTGGCTGGTATTTGCCGTTGATCGTTTTGAGTTGGTGCGCGTATTAGATATTGATCAGCGTAAACTTGATCAAGCAGACAGCGCATATCGCCAGCCGTCTTTACTGGGCCCACAATGGGTCGCGGCGGTCAATCCAAGCGATACTGAAGAGAAAAATGACATTGTAATGGAGTCAGTTTTTGCTGGTGTGGATATTGCCCAGCGCCCTAATTTGTACCAGTCGCTTGATTCGCAACAAGCAGCTATCCAAAACCGCCTGCTAGAATTGCCAGCACTCTCTGCAAACAATGCAGCCCAAACGATTCAAGCAACATTAGCCAAATACCCCAGCGCAGACGCCTGGCTACCACTCAGCGCCAACAAGCAGGATATGGTGGTACTGATGCGCAAAGACACTACTGAAATCATAGCTATCGTTGATTTACGGCCGTGGGACTAGGATTTCAACTCATTCATTAACCTTTAGCAGACTAAGGATACTCTGCTAAAAAACTACCCAGCTACGCTTGCGTTCTATACAATCCAGCTAAATTTAACTTCGATATAACTATACAAAGGAATGTAGCCATGCAAAAAGCCATAGTGTTCTTATTTGTTGTCAGTGGCTGGTATGCAAATCAGTACGACTGGCCTGAACCTGTGCAAGCATTGGGCAATAGCGTGATCACCCACATTTCACTGTTAGCCACACCACCTAATCCATCTAAGTACCCAGCAACATCTTCTGTAGCGACAACACCTGTTCGCTGTGATGCAGGAGCTCACTGCTCACACATGCAGTAAGAAACATACCGTTGTGAATGCATGAGCATCATAGCGGGCACGCACATCTCACCCACCCGACTTCTTCGCCGTAAACCCTCGCTTACGCAAATCCTCCAGCAGCAACTCAACCTGATCCCCTTGAATCTCAATCACCCCCTCTTTTAATGACCCACCACAACCACAGCGTTTTTTCAAGGCAGCTGTGAGGGTTTTCAGCTCCCCTGCCGTAAGGCATAAACCTTGAATAGTCGTCACTGTCTTACCGCCACGGCCTTTGCTTTCGCGGCGTACGCGGGCGATGCCGTCACCGCTATTGAGCGCTTGCTCGGCGCAGATGCAATGGGCTTCAGGCTGTTCACATACTGGGCAATGACGGCCGCTATCGGTTGAATAAACCAAGCCGCTCAATGCTGAAAAAGAAGTCGCTTTTTTCACGCTGTACCTATCTCCAGATTAAATCGTGCTGAGGCATCACTCGGGCGCAGAGCTGTCCACGCCGGAGGACGAATTATAACCAGCGGCGCACTTTACTCATATACTGGTGATAATCATCACCAAAGTGCTGCATCATCAAACGCTCTTCATGACGAATCACACCCACACTGACCGCAAACAGCACCACAGGTAAAAATAGCCACGCCCAGATATCGGCAAAAAGTAACGCCACGCCGATATACAACAGAGTATCAGCCACATAGATGGGGTTACGCGTTACCCGAAATGGCCCTTCAGTAACTAATTGCTGAGGTTTGCCATAGGGGTTGAGCGTGGTTTTACGCCACAACATTAACCATGCGGTCCACAACATCAGCAGCATCCCTGCATCAATCGCAGTCCAACCAAAAAACAAGGTCCAGGTGTTACTGGCCAGCGGCATAGGCCACAGCGTGCCTAATACCCAGGCCAATAATAAAAACGCAGCATACACAACAGGTGCAGGAAGAATAAAGTACGGCTTACGCATTGGGACATACCTTGCGGTTTGATATATGCGCATGAGTTTAACCTTTCATGGCGCCAACTGCATATATGCACGGCGTATAATAGTCACAGCCTGCGCCGAGCCGACGAACCCATCTATTAGCCAACTCAGCCGCTTAAACCTGCCCATAGCGACTGCTTCACACTTTATGCAGACGAGGTTGCACTTTTCCAAATCCAGTCTTTAATGAATAGCTCACCCGACACGTAGGCGTAGCTATGCAAGCGTTAGCAAAGGTAGTGCATCACGGTGCAAAAAATGGCGTCACTGGCTCCTGCCATCAGATTTTTATTGACTCGCAGCACAGCTTTTTAATCGATTGTGGTCTATTTCAAGGTGCAGAAACTTCAACCGAAGGTCAGGCCGGCAGTGAACAACTCAGCATTGAGTTTGATATTTCTACGGTAAAAGCGCTGATTGTCACCCATGTGCATATTGATCATGTCGGGCGTATTCCGTATTTGCTCGCAGCAGGTTTTACTGGGCCGATTATTTGCAGCGAACCTTCGGCCAAGTTGCTGCCAATTGTGTTAGAGGATGCGTTTAAATTGGGCGTCAGCCGCGATCAGCATCTGGTTGAACAGTATATTAAGTTGATCGCCAAACGCATTATTGCCCTACCCTACAATCAATGGCTGCCGATGCTTAAAGCGCCACTGCCGGCGGTCAATATTCGCCTACAGCGCGCTGGGCATATTCTCGGCTCCGCCTATATCGAGTTAGAGATTGAATACGCCAAGCACAACAATCAACGTGTAGTATTTTCTGGTGACTTAGGCGCGCCCTATGCGCCCATTTTATCCGCTCCAAAACCGCCCTATCGTGCCGATCTAGTGATACTGGAAAGCACCTATGGCGACCGCTTACACGACAGCCGCCGCAATCGCCGCCAACTGCTGCAAACAGCCATAGAACAGGCCTTGCGTGATCAAGGTACAGTGCTAATTCCGGCATTTAGTATGGGCCGTACGCAAGAACTACTCTACGAACTGGAAGATATCCTCTACCACCATCAATGCCAAAGTTGTCTCACTGATAGCGCAGAGTTACTCAGCCAAGATCACGCGCACAAACAGGGTTCGGTTTGGCAGGATATTCCGATTATCTTAGATTCACCGTTGGCCAGCCGTTTTACTGGGGTTTATGCACAGCTGCAGCCATTCTGGGATAAAGAAGCACAACAACGTATTCGCAAAGGGCGCAATCCGCTGGATTTTAAGCAACTGCTGACGATTGATAGCCACAGTGACCATCAGCGTGTCTTGCAGCATTTGGTCAACAGCGCACGCCCAGCGATTGTGATTGCCGGTGGCGGTATGTGCAGCGGCGGCCGTATTGTCAATTACCTCGAAGCCATGCTCGACGACCCACGCCACAATGTCTTGTTTGTCGGCTATCAAGCGCAAGGCACCTTAGGCAGTCAGATCCAAAAATACGGCCCACGCGGCGGTTATGTCGACATCAATCAGCAACGCATCAATATCCGCGCCGAGATCACTACTCTAAGTGGTTATTCCGCACATGCCGACCAAACCAGCTTAGTGCGCTTTATTACCGGCATGCGCAAATGGCCGCAGCAAGTACGTCTGATTCATGGCGACAGTGCAGCCAAAGCGGCGTTACACATCAAGCTGCTGAATGCTTATGTGGAAAAACAGCATAAGGGCGAGGTGCTGATACCCGATTAAGCGTGCATGGCGCGCTTTGATCCTAGCGCGTTACGCCAGCATGCCAAAATTAATAAACTACAGCGCGCCGACTTGGCTTAGCGCCAGCATTTTTCAATCATTTTATCGGTGCCGGTGTACCCTTTAACGCCCAGTCCATTTAAAGTTAAATTACCGCACTGACTATCATTGAACTGTTGCTGCGCAGTTAGAGTATAACTGCCATCCTCTAGCACAATGTGAATAGCGTACTTGTGGGTTGCTGAGTTGGCGTCAGACAAGCCCAGCTGCGTTATATCATCAATGTACGCATTATTCTGCGCATAATAACGTTCCTGCCGCGCGGCCAGATCAGTTAATAATGCCTGCCCTTCAGCACGATAAGCGCGCTGTATATATTCGATATAACTAGGGTAGGCGATCGCCGCTAAAATCCCAATAATCGTCACAACGACCATCAGCTCAATAAGGGTAAAACCTTTATTTGCATCCTTCATCGATCTACTGCTCCCTGCACAGATCACTTAACTCTCACGCTAGCGATCCAGCGCCTAGATATCCACTAAGGCTCAACAATAACCCGCCATGATTGACGACCCACTGACTCAGGCGGTGGGGCAATGCGCGCTTGTTGATCCTGTGCATACGCGGCAAAGCCTTGTCCACTTTGACCAATATCGATACCGCCTAGCGCGCCAAACTGAATCGCTGAAACAATCCCGTCCTCAGCGGTTTGTTGAGCAAACACATGATGCCCAGTCGCGCCACCGGTAGCGGGATTAATCGCATACAGCCAGTGACTGTCATCCGTCACGCACCTCTCAGAACTTGGCAGCAAGGTCTGTAAAAGCAACATAGAACCCAAGCTTTGCATTGTTTCAATCAGCATTTCACCGGCTGGCAGATCAAGGCGCCAGCCGCGCTGCTTAACGGGTTGAGTCGCATCAAAATCCGTGTACCACTCCACCGGATGATTGCTCATTACCCGTACCTCGCGCGCGGGTTCAGCATCTTGAGCGATACTTAGGCGGGTATTGCTAATACTTTGCAGAGCCAGTTGCTTCGGGCTAATACTCTCAGCAGCTGTGGTTTGTGCTGCAGTTTTGCTGTCCCAAATGCCATATAAACTGTGCTGGCTGGCATCTTTTGCCTGATTTTCGTTTGCCACATAGTGCCCTGTACCAAAGAGCACTAGATAACCTATGCCTGTCGGATGAGGAACTACGCTTGGCGCTGCGATAATAGATTGTGGCAGCGCCTGTGCAGCAGCGCTAAAGAGAGGCTGGCCGGCATAAGACGGCTTAAACCCAGCACTACTGCCAGATGACGCGCCATAACGGGGCGGTGTTGAAGCTTCTGCAGCAGCGCCATCACCGAACAAATCAAAACGCCACAGATTGCCGTGCAAATCACCCGCATAGGCATAATCGGCAATGCCATCACCATCATAATCAGCCAAGCGTGGCGACGATAAGCCATTGGGCTGAGCCAGATCACTTTGCACCTCGAGACGTTTAATCAGCGAGCCATCCACGGCATCAATGATATATAACGCCGCGGCACCATACTCAGAGCCCTGCGCGCTATAGCCATTACCGGTCACCACCGCCCAGCGACCATTATGCAAACGCGCAATGCTCGGCTGTGGAAAGCTGTAACCCAGTTGCACGCCGAGTTCTTTAAATACCTCGGAACGTGCATCCAGCTCCCACAACAGTTTAATCGCATTAGGGTTGGTAATATCCAAGGCAAACAACCCCTTGCCCGCCGCACCTAATATGCCAACTAACAGCGTGCGCCATTGCCCATGCGCATAGATGTCCGCCACCACCGACCTGCTGCCCAAATAGTATTGATCACTCACAGGCTCAGCCCCCAACGGCTCGGCTACTACCGCTTGCGGAGTAAAACTAAAGGTTTCACCACCAGTAGCCGGATCAACCGCACGCAAGCTGCCAGCATTATCACTGATATACAACTGGGGTCTGCGCTGCGCGATACGCGTCATATAATCGCTATAGGCGTTATTGCCTTCAAGCTGATTGGCCCGCCCCTGCAAATAACGCGCAGCGGAGACCAGCTGCTGTTGTTCTGCTAAATAACACTGCGGCACAGGCTCAGCCTGACCTAAATCTGCCACAGCGGGTGCCTCACTTGAGATAAGCGCAGGCACTTGAGCAGCATCAGGCACAGCCAGCGCCGCTAAAGACGCACTGAATAACCCAGCGCAAAGCAAACCTTTAGCGCAACCAATAGCTGTCTCTATCCCGCGCATAGCCTCACCTTTTCTGATTAAGTCCAAGCTGAATCACCGCCACTGTCGACTGCACGGCAACACGGTCCTCTGCTTGTCCTGTGACGAGATAAAAAAAGGTGCCTTGACCTTCAAGCACCGCGCCATACTCAGGATTCAGACTTTGTGTTGCTGCAGAACTCGCTCGTATAGGATAGCTATTCCAATAAGCATGCTCCCCCCTCTCAGCCACAAAATAATGCCCGGTGTGCGGGTCAAGACCACGGTATGGCATCCAAGCCAGCACAGCATTAGCCCCAGCCGTCTGCGTGGCAGAACCCGTGGTATAGGCATACTGAGCGGTATAGCTGTTGCTTGCGGTAAAAAAACGCAAAGGTGCGCTAAAAAAGCCTTGCAGCTGTTCCGCCGTCATCTCTGTTAATAAGCAGGGTCGATTATCTGCAGAGGCGCCCAGCTGATTACTTTTCACACAGTTACGCGCAAGATCTGCCTCAAGTTTGTCACGCAGATGTAAGGGGCCGTACAAACGAAACTCGCCTTCGCGCAAGGCACTCTCGGCGAAGTGTTGTAAATGGCTTGTTTCAATATGGGCGGCAGTAATTCGCGTATCCAGAACCACAGCTCGCATACTATTGAGCGCAAGCAACGTCAGAACAGTCAGCATCACTAAGGCAATCATCAGCACCGCGCCCTGCTGCTCACGCGCATTAAAAACGCTCATGGCAACATATTCTTTAACGCTTGCGTGCCCACGCCCAGCTGATAAATTCGGTCTTTATCTTGCTCGGCTAAACGCGCTTGACTGGCAGGGCTGGCGGCCGCTAGCCACTGCGTATACACCTTAGACTCGCCGTCTCGTTGATGTGCACGACTGGCAGCCAAAATCGAATAACGTACCGCACGCACCGGCCCGTCCTCTGCCTGCCAACCCTCTGCAGCTTTAAAAGGACTGTGGCTGTTTAAGCGTTTCTCACTCATAGATCCTGAGCCAAACTCAACGTTCATATCAGCAATCCCTTCCAGCAACTGCATTTCCCCCATAGGGGTGATGCAAACTAATTTACCTTTATCAGCATCCGTCTTATCCGCTATAAATTTAATCGCAATCGACACTGTTTCATGATGCTGAGATGGTACAAAAGGTGCAGGTTGCGCTAAAACAGCAGCCTTACCGTCGCAGATTAATTCACCCTGCTGCGCCGGTTGATAACGCAAGCAAAACCCGGACTGACCACTGTTACTGGCATCAGGTTTAATCGGAACCACCACACTCTCGGCAGGAAACAGCGCACAGTGCTGAGTTAATAATGCGCGCTCTGGAAAAGCCTCCGCCATTCGTTGCTCAGGGCTGCGCCGATAACCGGCCTTAGCCAGCAGTTCATCGAGCATCAATAGCGCAAAACGACTGTTCTCTAAGTTATCCATCTGGCTTTGTTGAAACATATAATGACGCTTATGATCGATATAAACTTGACTGACACCTAAGATTAAAAAACTACTGATCAGCAAAGCTATTAATAACTCAACCATAGACAACCCTGCTTGTTTAGAGACCCGCCAGCTCATAACTCAACCCTTGTTCTATAAGTGCAAACCGTTGCAGCCAGATCATCCATGCATTCGCCTTGCTTAACCCGCCAAGCCAGTTGCAACTCAAGACTCGAGCCTTGGTAACCTGACCCCGCACAGGCTCCCGACTTAAAACTTGGGCAGAGCTTAAACTCAGCGTTGACATCCGCATCTTTAGCGCCGGGCAAGTGCGTTTCCACTAGTTTGAACCAGCAATTGGCGTGCTCTAACAAGCTTTGCGGCACAGATGCCGTGGGACAACTCTCCGCCTGCAACCTAAGCGCCCCACTGGCGCTATAAATAGCGGTGGCTGACTTTAATTCACTATAGGAAGGGTACTCTGGCGGGGTATGGTTAAACAGCTGCTGGCGGTGCGTGCGCATCATTTCAAGCAGATCATTGGACAGCGTGATGGCCAGATTACGATTGACCGAATCCTGCGTGTACTGAATGCTTTTACTTTGCAGGGCCAGCATACCCAGCATTCCGGTCGCAATCAGCACGAGAGCAACCAGCACCTCAATCAAGCTAAAACCTTGGCTATCGTCCATAGCGCGCCTCACACCCTGCAATATCCTTATTGGGCCAGCTGTTAGTTGATCAGCTAAAGGCCGTTAAACAGCAGGATAGATGGTCAAATAGCACTATGACTGAGCGGCAGAGTAAAATGTGATACAGAGCACAGTTTAAAACCCTGACAAAACCTGCATGCCCTGCCTTCTATTATTTTTTAATTGAGGCTTTTAACCGATTAGAATCGGCTTGAGATAGAATTGACGACGCTTTCGAGGGGTCCGCTTATGTTCTTTAGCGCCCAAGCACCTTACAATGCAGCCCTTCTGTTAAGTGAAGCCGTATAGAGCAGTTTGAAGCCTGCTTTTTGTTAACAAAGCCCTTAATGACCGTTACTTCTTCGGCCCAAGGTTATAAAAATAATGTCGAAACTCTCAGACTTTATCGCTCAGCGTTTAGTCAACTTTTTACCCAATGAGTTGACCACACAAGAACTATCGCAACTGCTTTCACCACGCCAACACCCGATGTTACTAAGCCAACGTCGCTCAATGATGATTGTCAATCGTGTGCGCTTTTTTGCCATGCTGTTTACTCTGCTCACGCCCCTCTGGGGAGTGATAGATATCATCGTATTCGAACCATCGGTATGGATTAAACTGGCGCTATTACGTCTAGTAACCACGGCGGCATTTGCAGCTTTGTCGATTTATTATCGATCCAACGGTAGTTTGTTTGATGCCTATCGCGCGATTACGCTTTTATTTCTTATTCCAACTCTCTTTTATATTGCCTCGCATTCGCTGCTTTCTGGCTACGACTTGAGCAATCTCTCTGCTGCAGTTGCCTCAGGCTATGCTTTTTTGCCTTTCTTGCTGATGGCCGGATTAGCCATTTTCCCACTGAGTCTGGCTGAAAGCATCTTGTTATCGAGCACTCTGCTGATTGCGCAATGCTTAGCCGGCTACCTGAGCTGGTCAACCTTAAATTGGCCGTCGTTTGCCGGTGGTCTGTGGTTATTAATATTGATCGCTGGCGTGACCATGCTAGCCAGTGCCAGCCAACTGGCCTTTATGATTACCTTAATCCGCCAAGCCATTCATGACCCGCTAACCGGTATCTTGTCGCGTGGCAGTGGTAAGGAAATTATCAATATGCAATGGGCTGGGGCCAAGCGTAACAACCAACCAATGGCACTGGCTTTTATTGATTTGGACCATTTTAAAGAAGTTAATGACAGCTTTGGTCATGAAGCAGGCGATACGACTCTGCGCCAATTTTCAGCAGCACTGAGCAAGAACTTACGCGATTCAGATAGTTTGCTGCGCTGGGGTGGTGAAGAATTTTTAATTGTGATGCCGAGCACCAATCTCGATCAAGCACTGAGTGCCCTGCAACGCATTCAAAAAGCCGGCTTTGGTTCGCGCCCCGACGGTGTGCCGCTGACCGCCAGTATTGGTTTGGCTGAACGTATTGCTGATGGTTTGCACGATTCAGAGCAATTGTTAGCCTTGGCCGACAATCGTATGTATCAAGCCAAACAAGCCGGACGCAATCGCATCTGCGCAACATAAATTCGCGCCGCCGTAAGGCTATGGTTACAATACGCCACCCTAATTTTTTGGTAGCACTCGGTTATGTCCAAGCACGCACTCCAGCCTCAAGGCAATTTCCCCAAAGCCAGTCTATTGAAGCGCTTGGCTGCGATTTTCTACGATTTTATGCTCTGTATTGCTCTGGTGATGGTCATCACCTTGCTCTACCAGCAAGGCATTCTGCGCCTGATCTATGGTTCAGAAGCCTTGCAAGCCATGTCTGAAAGCAAAATGCTCGATATCGATCCGGTGCTCTCGACGCTGTTATTTATTTCCGTATTTGCCTTCTTTGCTAAGTTCTGGACCCATGGCGGGCAAACCTTAGGCATGCAAGTCTGGGGCATTCGCGTGCAAAACACTGACGGCACGGCGATTGATATCTGGCAGGCACTGCTGCGTTTTCTGATTGCTCTATTTGCTTGGCTGCCTGCTGGCTTGGGCTTTTGGTGGATGCTGTTTGATAAGCAACAACGCACCTGGTCCGATATGTACTCCGACAGTGACATTGTGCAATTGCCAAAGAATATTCATAAGAAGTAATTCCCGCAGCAATAATACAGACACTGCAGTGCTTCGTCGGGGTTGGTGTGACGAGCAAAGCCATGCATGACGCAGCGCCGGAGTTGAACTCTAGACCGACTCATCAACGGAAAATCATACACTCGGAAGCACGAGAGACATCGATCTCAAGCCACAGCACAGGCAACAAAGCAGTCATTCAGTACGAAATGACCAAATAGGTTTGCGCCCTTCCCTTGGGTCTTCCATAATATGCGGCTATTGTAGTTATCTGTAGGCGCGTTATCTCATGGCTAAAAAATTATACATCGAAACCCACGGCTGCCAAATGAACGAGTACGACAGCTCGCGTATGGTGGATTTACTGGGCGAAAATCAAGCCATGGAAATCACCAGCGATGCTGCAGATGCCGATCTAATCGTGCTCAACACCTGCTCGATCCGCGAACGGGCACAAGATAAAGTCTATTCACAGCTGGGCCGTTGGCGTGAACTTAAAATAGCCAATCCGAACCTGATTATCAGCGTGGGCGGCTGCGTGGCCAGTCAAGAAGGCGCGGCGATTCGCGAGCGTGCGCCCTATGTCGACGTCGTCTTTGGCCCGCAAACCTTGCACCGCCTCTCCGATATGATTGATGCGGCACGCAGCACCGGTAAAGCACAGGTCGATGTGTCCTTCCCTGAAATCGAAAAATTCGACCGTTTACCTGAGCCGCGTATCGAAGGTCCGACTGCTTATGTCTCGGTGATGGAAGGTTGCAGTAAATATTGCAGCTTCTGCGTGGTGCCCTACACCCGTGGTGAAGAAGTCAGCCGCCCATTACATGATGTGCTGAAAGAAGTGCGCCACTTGGCTGAACATGGCGTACGTGAAGTGACCTTACTCGGACAAAACGTCAACGGTTACCGTGGCGATGTGGGCAACGGCGATATCGCTGACTTTGCTGAGCTGCTGCGTTTGGTTGCAGAAATCGATGGTATTGACCGCATCCGCTATATGACCTCGCACCCACTGGAGTTCTCTGACTCTTTAATTGAGGCTCACGCCACTATTCCTAAGTTAGCCAAATACCTGCATTTACCAGTGCAATCTGGCTCCGACCGTATTTTAGCGGCAATGAAACGCAACCATACCGCACTGGAATTCAAATCACGGATTCGCAAACTGAAAGCGGCAGTACCGGATATTTTAATCAGCTCTGACTTTATTATTGGCTTCCCAGGCGAAACTGAAAAAGACTTTGAGCAAACCCTGCAACTGGTTGCTGACGTTGATTTTGACTTCTCCTTCTCCTTTATCTACAGCCCGCGCCCCGGTACACCTGCCGCTGAGCTGCCCGATAACACCAGCGAAGAAGTCAAAAAACAGCGCCTGAATATTTTGCAAGACCGTCTGCGCCAGCAAGGCTTTGCCCATAGCCGCCGTATGGCCGGCACAGTGCAGCGCATCTTAGTCACCGATTACTCGAAAAAAGACCCAAGCTTTTTACAGGGTCGTAACGAAAACAACCGCGTGGTGTATTTCCGTAGCAACAACCCAGCATTAATCGGTCAATTTGTCGATATTCAGGTTGAAGAGGCCAAACCCTTTACCCTGCATGGCACGCTGGTCGAATAATAGATTCAGCCACTGGTCAGCGGAAGACCGGGAACCAACACATTTACTGCAAACAAAGCTGGCATAGTTGGTCAGTTTCTGATAAGTTCGCCCGCTTGTGCGCGTAGGGGTGCTTTACGGGCGACTGTTTAGCACCAATTACGCAGTGATTTTGAGTGTTTAAGAGGCGGACATATGCCCACTAAAGCAGAAAACCAAAGCAGCCAATTGATCCGTGCTTTTGTTCCTTATGAGATGGCCAAGGACGAAGAGTATATGAGTGAGAAAATGCGCGCTCACTTCACTAACATCCTCAATATCTGGAAAAAAGAATTGATGGAAGAAGTGGATCGCACTGTAAACCATATGCAGGACGAAGCCGCAAACTTCCCTGATCCAGCTGATCGCGCGAGCCAAGAAGAAGAGTTCAGCCTTGAACTACGCACCCGTGACCGCGAGCGTAAGCTGATTAAAAAAATTGACGAAACCATCAACCTTATTGGTGACGATGATTACGGCTGGTGTGATGCCTGCGGCGTAGAAATCGGCATTCGCCGTTTGGAAGCACGCCCCACCGCAACGCTATGCATCGACTGCAAAACATTAGCAGAAATCAAAGAGAAGCAAATGGGCTCTTGATATATTCCCTGCCCTTAGGGCAGGGATTCCTACGACTAGACGGCCATGCCCGACCGCGAAAATGTTCTTTGCCACATTGACATCGCGCTCGTGCGTGACACCCTTCAGCGCTAGAGCTGACTCAGCTCTCACCAGCCAAAGCACTGCGCAACTCAGCTAACGCCGCCGCGCAGGCCTCGTCGCTGGCGTAGGTTGGGCTGTGTGCAATGCACTCATCGTCCAACCAAATGCTCAACTGCTGATCGAACTGACGCACATCTAAAGCATCCTGTGCAGTTTGCAGATATTTAGACGCCATACCGGCCGCACGACCATCAGCAAATGCCTTAGATAACAACAGATCCTCGCCCTTGCTATTGAGCACCCGGAAGCGAAAACCTTCATCATCTCGAAAACTGACCACACGGCTGGCTTTCTTGGCTTTTTTCTTGCCAACAGACACATCCGCGCCCTGCACAGCAAAACTGCGTAAACCCATGGCTTCACGCAACTCTTGCAAGAAAGGAGCAGCAACTTTGCGCGCTTTGACGGCACCTGCTTGCAAAATATCTTCCAATTCACTGGGTTTGGCCAACAGCGCATGGTAACGCTCGCGCGGCTCAGCCAATTGCTGATCCAATAGCGTAAATAAACGCTGCTTAGCATCCCCCCACGCCAGTCCAGCCTCTAAATCAGCACGCATTGCAGCTTGCTCAGCACGATCGGAAAAAGCTTGGTAGAGGGTAAACAAATGCGAGTTATCTGGATCTTTCGCTTCGCCCGGCAGTTTTGAGTCAGTCACAATCCGCGAAATCGCGCTTTTCAATTCCTTACTGGAAGAAAACAGCGGAATAGTATTGTCGTAACTTTTCGACATTTTGCGGCCATCTAAACCCGGCAAAGTGGCGACATCATCCTCAATCACCGCTTCTGGCAAGGTAAATAACTCGCGGCCTTGACCAAATAAATGATTAAAACGCTGGCCAATATCACGTGCCATTTCCACATGCTGGATTTGGTCACGTCCGACCGGCACTTTATGTGCGTTAAAAATCAAAATATCCGCGGCCATCAATACCGGGTAACTGAATAAGCCCATAGTAATACCGGCATCCGCATCCAGACCGGCCGCTTCGTTTTGCTCCACCGAGGCTTTGTAAGCGTGCGCACGATTGAGCAAGCCCTTCGCCGCGATGCAGGTCAACATCCAAGTCAGCTCAGGGATTTCCGGAATATCAGACTGACGATAAAAGGTTGCTCGTTCCGCATCTAAACCACCGGCCAACCAGGTTGCGGCAATTTCTAAGCGTGAACGCTCAATTCGCGCAGGGTCATCACATTTAATCAGCGCATGGTAGTCGGCTAAAAAATAAAATGATTCAACATTATCGGCATGACTCGCAGCAATCGCTGGACGAATCGCGCCCGCATAATTACCCAAATGCGGGGTGCCCGTGGTAGTAATTCCGGTTAAAATTCTTGTGCTCATTAGCTCTTCATCACTTCTACAAAAAATTAAAGGCGCTCGGCGACTAGCTGTTTTAGCTCAGGCAGGCGGCCATGGAAAAAGTGTCCACATTCTGCCACTTTTAACAGCTCATGGGGCTGAGTTAATGCCGCAGACCACTGATAAACCCGCTCAGGATCAATCACTTCGTCATTTTCAGGCTGAATTATGCTGATCGGACAGCGCTCGGCCAACACATGCTGCGCATCAAAACGCATCACTGCCGGCGCGACTAAAAACACCTGCGCAACGCTAGCACCGGCCTGTTCAATACGTCCAGACAAACTGCCGGCGACAAAACCACCAAAAGAAAAGCCCAGTAAATACACGGGCAAACCGGGATGCTGTGCTTGCAGCCAAGCCAGTGCGGCTTGCGCATCGTCTACTTCACCGCTGTGCATATCATGCTCACCGGCACTTTTACCGGTACCGCGATAATTAAAACGTAAGGTGGCTAAACCTCTATCTCGCGCAGTGCGCTGTAAAGTCGACACCACTTTATTGAGCATAGTGCCGCCCTGACTGGGATTGGGGTGACACACTAAAGCGACACCGCGCGCCTCAGCCACGGGTAAATGCAAGGCTTCTAAGACACCGACAGGGCCATCGATCATGACAGGATTTTCACGCGCTAACAAAAAGGACTCCGTGACCCCACTGGGGTAAATTCGTCTAGTGGAAAGTATTCTCAATAAAGTTGATACTGTCGCACATAGGAGCCTGTTCAAGACTGTACAGAACAGGCATAAGTGGTTAACGTAAAGCAAAGCCGTTTAAAGAGGAAGTCTTGTGGAACAGTCACTCCCCGTTTGGTTAATCCCAGTACTCACATTAGTGGGTGGAATTATAATTGGCGTTATTTTAGCACGCGTATTGCAACGTGCAGCACCTGGAAAGACTCAAAATCAGCTGGATGAGCTGCAAGAGCGCTTTGACAGCTACCAAAGTGAAGTGGTGACGCATTTTAATACCACCGCCTCATTGGTTAAAACGCTGACCCAGAATTATCAAGATGTACAGCAGCACCTGTCATTAGGCGCTGAGCGTTTAGCCTTAGATGAAGTGGCGCGCGAGCGTTTACTGGCCAGTTTTGTCGATGATGCCAAACCACGCGAGCGCATTAAAGCGCCGCAAGGCAGCGAGTTTGATCTAACAGCAGAGCCCCCACGTGACTATGCGCAGAAAAAAGATGGCGACCCAAGCATGCTTGCCGAAGGTTACGGTCTTAAGCGTTAAGCTCAGTACCAAAAAAAGGAGCCTTTCGGGCTCCTTTTTTCTATGTCAGAAGTCAATATTTAGGGTAGATCATCGCGGCATCTATTAGGCATCGGGATTTGAGTCGCAGTTCACTCGCGCTTCACCGTTTGTCTCTAGGCAAACACAGCGTCAACAGACCCAGCAAACAATACTCGCTCAAGATCCTTCTTAACCACCCTTCAGTAAAACTTGAAGAAACCTAGAGCAATACCCTCTTAATCCGTCGGTGGGCGTAGGCCGATGGTGGCGGTTAGGCTGTGTGCTTGGCCATTGCGTAGAATCTCTAACTGAATTTGCTCACCGGGCTGCATCTGCGCCACTTGATTCATCGAGGTGCGTCCATCTTGGGCATTGGCACCGGCAATCTTCAGAATCACATCGCCAGGCTGTAAACCTGCTTTCATCGCCGGACCATTACGGAACACGCCGGCCACCAACACGCCAGGACTCTCCAGCAAACCAAAGGATTCTGCCAACTCAGGGGTTAAGGCCTGCACTTCTAAGCCCAACCAGCCGCGCACCACCTGACCGTGCTCCACAATTGAACGCATCACATCCAGCGCCAGCTTTACCGGAATGGCAAAACCAATCCCCTGCGAGCCACCGGAGCGGGAGAAAATAGCGGTATTGATGCCGAGTAAATTGCCCTGCGCATCGACTAGCGCACCACCTGAATTACCAGGATTAATCGCCGCATCGGTTTGAATAAAATCTTCATAGGTATTGAGTCCCAGCTGATGCCGTCCTGTGGCACTGATAATCCCCATAGTCACGGTCTGCCCCACGCCGAAGGGATTGCCGATAGCCAACACCACATCGCCAATCCGGATATGATCAGAGCGGCCTAAGGTGATGGCGGGCAAATCCGGCAAATCAATTTTCAACACAGCCAAATCGGTTTCTGGATCGCTGCCAATCACCCGCGCTAAGGTTTCGCGACCATCTTTAAGCGCCACAATAATTTGATCGGCACCGGCGGTCACATGATTATTGGTCAGCAAATAGCCTTCTTTACTCATCAAGACGGCAGAGCCTAAGCTGGACTCCATGCGTTTTTGCTGGGGTAAATTATCACCAAAAAACTGCTTAAACGCAGGATCGCTGTACAATGGCGGCAGCGGTTTGCTCACCACTTTGGTGGTATATAAGTTGGCCACTGCAGGCGATGCTTGGGTCACCGCATCAGCATAGGATGCGGGGCCGCTGGCGGCGCCTCGATACACAGGTGCTTGTTGCAGATTCAAATCGGCCCTAGGCAAACCGACCCAGTGTGGAAAACGCTCAATCAATAATAGAGCCAGCAATAGACCAACAACCAATGGCCAGCCATAACCCTTCAAAACCCGCGGCATACCTAATTCCTAAATCAGCCATAACGCAACGTATTAAGTCGGTGAAAAGCGCAGTATCTACAGATAATTCTGCGCAAATCTGACTAAAAAATACGATACATCGCCATAAACAATAATAAACGGCATTATAGAATGTATAAGTCACTTAAAGCACCGCCCATTTACATCAAGGAACAATTATGCCGGTTGAACGTAACCTTCTTCTGCAAGACATCGAAGCCTTTCTTAACGTCAACGCGATCAGCGATTACTGCCCTAATGGTTTGCAAGTGGAGGGCAAGGCGCAGATTCAGCGGATTGTCAGCGGTGTGACGGCTAGCCAAGCTTTAATTGATGCTGCGATTGAGCTGCAGGCTGATGCGATATTGGTGCATCACGGTTATTTTTGGAAGGGTGAGGATCAGCGCGTGATAGGCATGAAGCAGCGCCGCCTCAAAGCGCTACTGACGCATGATATCAATTTATTGGCCTATCATTTGCCGTTGGATGTGCATCCTGAAGTGGGTAATAACGTGCAACTGGGGCAGCGTTTAGGGCTGACGGTGAGTGGTCCTTTAGAGCCGGATAACCCGCGTAATGTTGGCCTTATTGGTGAGTTGGCCGTGCCTTTATCAGCGGATGCGTTTGCCCTGCGTATTGAGCAGGCTTTGGGTCGTGCGCCGTTAGTGATCGACCATCAGCAGCCGATTAAGCGTGTGGCTTGGTGTACCGGCGGCGCGCAAGGCTATATCGAACAGGCGATTGCGGCGGGTGTCGATGCTTATATTACCGGTGAGGTGTCGGAGCGTACTTTTCATGAGGCGCAGGAGAATGGCATCAGTTTCTTTGCTGCGGGGCATCATGCGACTGAGCGTTATGGGGTGCAGGCGTTGGGGGAGTGGTTGGCCGAGCGTTTTGGGATTGAGCATCATTATGTGGAGTGTCCTAATCCGGTTTGAGTGTATGGCTCATGTGCTCAAACCTAAGCCTGCAAGATCAATGTAAGTCGGCCTTCAGGCCGACATGGGCGTTGTAAACGCCCTGAATACCGCGCTGTGCATGTGGGCAGACGTATGGCCTGAGGGCTTAAGGGCATGATGTGCGTAGGCCTGAGTTACTTAAGAGCACGATTTGCGTATGTCTAAACTGCTTAAAAGCACGATTTGTGCATGCCGTATCTCGTTCGTGCCGCTTTTCCCTCAATGCGCCTTCCTGGCGCAATTCGGGCGCTACGCCATCCATGGCTTCGCTTGTCGCGGCACGAACGAGATACTCATTGATCAGTGATGGTGCTGGCCAGTTGCGCGTATGGCTCAACAAGGTCGGTCTTTAGGCCGACGTGGGCGTTGTAAACGCCCTGAATACCGCGCAGCGCCTGCAGGCAGATGTATGGCCTGAGGGGTTTGTCGGCCTGAAGACCGACCTACACAGATCAAATGCAAAGAGCGGGGGCGCGTAAGTCCTTGTATATATCTATGCTTTTTAGTTCTTAATAACCATTTCATTAGAACCAACAAGCCATGCTAAAGTGCCGCCTATCTGATCAACAACACACAGAACATTACAGCCAAATCAGGCGCAATACCTATTAAAGCGAGTACAGCATGGCCGATACCCTGACCCATCTCAAACAACTCGAAGCCGAAAGCATTCATATCATTCGTGAAGTTGCTGCCGAGTTCGATAATCCCGTCATGCTCTACTCCATCGGCAAAGACTCAGCGGTGATGCTGCATCTGGCACGTAAAGCCTTTTACCCCGGCAAACTGCCCTTCCCAGTGATGCATGTGGACACCCGCTGGAAGTTCCAAGAAATGTACAGCTTTCGCGACAAGATGGTGGCGGATTTAGATCTCAACCTGATCACCCACACCAACCCCGACGGCATCGCGCAGGATATCAACCCCTTCACCCACGGCAGTGCCAAGCACACCGACATTATGAAAACCGAAGGCCTCAAGCAAGCGCTGGATCAATACGGTTTTGATGCGGCTTTTGGCGGTGCGCGCCGTGATGAAGAGAAATCCCGTGCTAAAGAGCGTGTGTATTCTTTCCGCGACAGCAAACACCGCTGGGACCCCAAAAACCAACGTCCAGAGCTGTGGAATATTTACAACGGCAAAGTGAATAAAGGCGAATCCATCCGCGTCTTTCCATTGTCGAACTGGACCGAACTGGATATTTGGCAATACATCTACCTGGAAGGCATCCCCATTGTACCGCTGTACTTTGCTGCGGAACGTGAGGTGATTGAGCGCGATGGCACCCTGATTATGATCGACGATGAGCGCATCCTTGAGCACCTCAGCGCTGAGGAAAAATCACGCATCCAGAAGAAAATGGTGCGCTTCCGTACCCTCGGTTGCTACCCGCTAACAGGTGCGGTGGAATCGACCGCCACCACACTGCCAGAAATTATCCAAGAGATGCTGCTGACCCGCACCTCAGAACGCCAAGGCCGCGTCATCGATCACGATGGTGCAGGCTCTATGGAAGAAAAGAAACGTCAAGGCTACTTTTAAGGAATCCGCACTATGAGTCATCAATCTGAACTAATCAGCCAGGATATCCTTGCCTATCTGGCTCAGCACGAACGCAAAGAACTGCTGCGTTTCTTAACCTGCGGTAACGTCGACGACGGCAAAAGCACCCTGATTGGTCGCCTGCTGCACGACTCAAAAATGATTTACGAAGATCATCTGGAAGCCATCACCCGCGATTCGAAGAAAGTGGGTACCACAGGTGACGATATCGACCTCGCCTTACTGGTCGACGGCCTGCAAGCGGAACGCGAGCAAGGCATCACTATTGATGTGGCCTATCGCTATTTCAGTACCACCAAACGCAAATTTATCATTGCCGACACCCCAGGCCACGAGCAATACACGCGCAATATGGCCACCGGCGCTTCGACCTGTGATTTGGCAATTATTTTAGTCGATGCCCGTCACGGTGTGGAAAACCAAACCCGCCGCCACAGCTATATCGCCTCACTGCTGGGCATTCGTCACTTAGTGGTGGCCATCAATAAGATGGACCTCAAAGACTACGACGAGCAGGTGTATAACGAGATTAAAGCCGATTACCTCGGCTTCGCTAAACAAATCAACTTGGATATCTCATCCCTGCACTTTATCCCGATGTCGGCGCTGAAAGGCGACAACGTGGTCAATCGCAGCGAGCAGACACCCTGGTACAGCGGTCAGACGCTGATGGAAACCTTGGAAAGCGTGGATGTCAGCGGCGACCTCAATCACCGTGATATGCGCTTCCCGGTACAATACGTCAATCGTCCCAACCTGAATTTCCGTGGTTTTGCTGGCACTTTGGCCTCTGGTTCTCTACGTAAAGGTGATGCGATCACTGTCTTGCCATCGGGCAAAAGCAGTCAGATTAAATCCATCGTCACCTTTGATGGCGAACTGGAACAGGCGATTGCTGGACAGGCGATTACCCTGACCCTGGAAGACGAGATTGATATTTCCCGTGGCGATTTAATCGTTAGCGCGCAAGATCATGTGCGCAGCAGCGATCACTTTGAAGCCATGTTGGTGTGGATGGGCGAAGAGCCGCTGTTGCCGGGCAAACGCTACGATTTCAAACGCGCCACCAGCTATATTCCGGGTAATATTTCGGCAATTGAACACAGGGTTGATGTCAATACCCTCGCACAGAATGCCGTGAGCAGCTTGCAGCTGAATGAAGTGGGTCGGGTGAAAATCAGTTTGGATGCGCCGTTGGCGCTGGATGATTACCAAGCCAACCGCACCACCGGCGCTTTTATTGTGATTGATCGCCTGAGCAACATTACCGTGGGTGCAGGGATGATTATCGCCCCAGATAGCGCGCCCAGTACTGGCCGCGCCCTCACTAAAGGTCGCGTCAGCGCTGACGAGCGTCAGCTGCGCTTGGGTCAACAGGCGGTCACGGTGTTATTTAGCGGTTTATCCGGTGCGGGCAAAAGCACCTTGGCCTATGCGCTCGAGCGTAAGCTGTTTGATACGGGTCGCGCGGTCTATGTCTTGGATGGACAGAATCTGCGTCATGATCTGAATAAAGGTTTGCCATTAGATCGTAGCGGACGAGCGGAAAACTGGCGGCGTGCGGCGCAGGTCGCGCGTCAGTTTAATGAAGCGGGCTTAATCACTTTGGCCGCCTTTGTTGCGCCGGATGCTGAAGGCCGTGAACAAGCCAAAGCCTCCATCGGCAAAGAGCGCTTGATCACTGTCTATGTGCAAGCCTCACCACAGGTCTGCCAAGAACGTGACCCACAAGGCCTCTATGCCGCTGGTGAAGACAATATCCCTGGCGAGTCCTTCCCCTATGACGTGCCGCAAGATGCTGATCTGATCATCAACACGCAAAGCAGCAGCGTCGAGCAAGGCGTGCAGCAGCTGCTACAACTGTTACGCGAGCGCGATATTATCTAATCTGGTGCATCAAGGCCGCGCCCTCTAGGGGGCGTGAGCCTTAAAACGCAAAAAGGATGTCAATGGGCATCCTTTTTGCATTTTCTGCACCCACTCAGCATCACTGCAGCGCCTGCTGCCACTAGCAGTAACCCAACAATCCCCTCGCCCCAGACCCAAGCCAGCAGAAAGCCAGCAGAAATCCAAAGAAAACACAAGCCTGCCATCCCGCCAGCTTCTCTGTAAAATGACGCTGACACTCACAAACACTTGAGAAATCACATGCAAGACAACTTATCCCTCACTTGGCTACAAGACATGCAAAAAGACTGGCTGCCGCTACTGATTGAACACGGCCTGAAAATATTTTTTGCCCTTCTGACCCTAGCCATCGGCTGGTGGCTGATCAATCGTGTGGTCAACACGCTAAGCAACCTATTACAGAAACGGCATGCCGATGCCATGCTTACCGGCTTTCTCAGCTCACTGGTCAGCTCTTTATTACGTATCCTGCTGGTGCTCAGCGCCGCTGGCATGCTGGGTATCGAAACCACCTCATTTATCGCGCTGATTGGTGCCGCGGGTCTGGCTGTGGGCTTGGCTTTGCAAGGCAGCTTGGCCAACTTTGCTGGTGGCGTATTGATCCTGTTTTTGCGTCCCTTTCGCGCCGGCGACTATATTGAAGCGCAAGGCACTGCCGGTACCGTAGAAAGTATTCTGATTTTTCACACCATACTGCGCACCGCGGACAATAAAACGATTATTTTGCCCAATGGCTCACTGTCCAACGGCAGCATCGTCAACTACTCAACCAAGCCAACCCGTCGCGTTGATATCAATGTTGGCATCGGCTACGACGATGATATTAAACAAGCGCGCGCGATTTTGCTCAGTTTAGCCGCAGCCGATGAACGCGTGCTAAAAGACCCCGCAGCGGTAGTCTATATGACCTCGCTGGGCGAAAGCACGGTGAATATGTCGTTACGTATGTGGACCAAGAGTGGTGATTTCTGGGGCGTATTCTTTACGATCCAAGAGCAAATGAAAGAAGCCTTTGACCGCGAAGGTATCAGTTTCCCTTTCCCGCAACGCACCGTATACACCATCCAACAATCTGAGTAAACATAAGCATCGAGCCACCTGCCTCATGCGCCAAGGCCACAGCCACAAGGCAAAACCTGTATCATCCATCGCTTAATTTTTAACGCTATCTTTGCCTGTATTTTGATTGAGTGTGCCCAATGAATGCTGCCAAACGTTACGAAATTTTCCGCCGCTTTCAAGAAGACAACCCCAAGCCGGAAACCGAGCTCAATTACAGCTCACCCTTTGAATTACTGGTTGCGGTGATCCTCTCCGCGCAAGCCACCGATGTTGGAGTGAATAAAGCCACGGATAAACTTTTCCCCGTCGCCAATACCCCAGAAGCCATCTACGCGCTGGGTTACGAAGGTTTATGCCAATACACCAAAACCATTGGCTTGTACCCGACCAAAAGCAAAAACGTGCTGGAAACCTGCCGCTTATTAATTGAACGGCACAACAGCCAAGTCCCCGATACCCGTGCAGAACTGGAAGCTCTACCCGGCGTAGGCCGCAAAACTGCTAACGTGGTGCTCAATACCGCTTTTGGTCAGATTGCCATGGCAGTCGACACGCATATTTTCCGGGTCAGCAATCGCACCAAAATCGCCCCCGGCAAGACGGTTTTAGAGGTGGAAAAGCAGCTGCTGAAGTATGTACCGAAGGAATTTTTACTCGATGCCCACCACTGGCTTATTTTGCACGGACGCTACGTCTGCCAAGCGCGCAAGCCCCGTTGTGGTAGCTGTCGGATCGAAGATTTGTGCGAATTTAAAGAGAAAACCTCTGACGATTAGTTTTTATAATTGAAATTCATCAACTCTATTGAAAAAATCTTTTTTACCAATTGTTTTTTTATGGTTATAAGGTGCGCCAACGGAAACTCCCGTGCGCGAGGCTCGAATCATGAGTAAAGAAGACTTAGAACTAGATGATGATGATTTTATTGCAGAGGATGCAGAAGAGATTGAAGAAGAGGCGCCTGCAGAGGCGGCTAAGACCAATCTAACCAAGCGTCGTGTAATCGATAATATGCTCGAAGAACGCCGATTGCGTAAAGAATTGGCAGAGTATGACTTTGATTTAGACTGATGCGTCCTGCCAACGAGCCCGCCCCCGGGCTCGTTTTAGTTCAGCGGTCGGCACGCATGCCAGCGGCCGCCTACATCTTAGAAGCCAGCATACTGCAGATAACGACTGGTGATTTCATCACCCCAAATCAGCGCGATCCAGCCCGCCAAGGCTAAATAAGGACCAAAAGGAATCGGCTGGCTCAAGCTATTGCGCTGCACTCGCAACATAATCATGCCCAAAACAGCCCCCACCAATGAGGACAATAAAATAGTCAGCGGCAGGATTTGCCAACCGCCCCAAGCCCCCAGCATCGCCAGCAACTTAAAATCGCCATAGCCCATGCCATCTTTGCCTGTGATCAACTTAAACAGCCAGAAGACCAACCACAAGCTCATATAACCCATCACCGCGCCCCACAATGCATCCGATAGGCTGGCAAATAGTCCAAAGCTATTGAGAATCAGCCCTAACCATAAGAGTGGCAGAACCAGAGTGTCAGGTAACAGTTGGTGGTCGGCATCAATCAAACTCATGGCCAACAGGCCCCAGGTCAGCACCAGCATCGCCAAGGTTTCCCAGCTGACGCCATAATGCCAAGCGATCAGCGCCGACAAGAGCGCACAGGCCAGCTCGACCAGCGGGTAACGCACACTAATCGGCTGCTTACAGGCTGAGCATTTGCCGCGTAAAAGCAACCAACTGAGCAGCGGAATATTTTCCCACGGCTTAATTTCATGATTGCAGTGCGGGCAGCGCGAGTTGGGCAAGATTAAGTTAAACGCCCCATCACTACTCGCTTCAGGCATTTCCAATACCTCGCGTGCCTGATTACGCCAATCACGCATCATCATCTTAGGTAAACGGTAAACCACTACATTTAAAAAACTACCCATCAACAGGCCTAAAATGGCCACAGTCAGGGTAAATGCCAAAGTATAGCTGTGCCAAAACTCAATAATATCCATCAATACCCCGTATAAAAATCCAAAGTCGACCACCGCCCATGGCCAGAGCGGCAAACACCCCAGTCACCTAAGCCGACAAGCAAACGACACAACACACCACATCAGCCACACCAGCCCCTACGCCCAAGCAGACAACACCGCGCCCTCGGTAGAGCGGGCTATGCCGGCGACAGTGGTCAAGCTAACTCAGCATGGCACCCAGCGTTTTACACCACCGCGCCGAGCTGGAAGATTGGCAGGTACATGGCGACAATCAGACCACCGACCAACACACCGAGCACCGACATAATCAGCGGCTCCATCAGTGCGGTTAAACCATCCACCGCATTATCCACTTCGGCTTCATAGTGAGTGGCGACTTTATCCAGCATTTCATCCAAGGCACCGGACTCTTCACCAATCGAAGTCATCTGCAACACCATTGACGGAAACACCCCGGTGCTGCGCATGGCAAAGTTCAGTTGCATACCGCCGGAGATATCCGCTTTGACTTTATTTACCGCTTCTCTAAACACCACATTGCCGGTTGCGCCCGCAACCGAATCGAGCGCCTCAACCAAAGGCACACCAGCGGCGAAAGTGGTGGCCAAAGTTCGGGCAAAACGCGCCACCGAGGAGTTATAAATAATATTGCCAAAGACCGGTGCCTTGAGCAGCACGCGGTCCATCGTATCGCGAAATTTCTTCGAATTACGGTACAAACGCCGGAACACAAACACCGCAGCGACCAGGCCCAGCAGGATCATCCAACCGTTACTCTGGATATATTCTGAAATCGCAATCACAAACAGGGTAAAGGCCGGCAACTCAGCACCAAAACTGGCAAACACCTCTTGGAACTGCGGCACCACTTTAATCAGCAAAATCGCGGTCACAACCACCGCCACCGCCACCACCGCAATCGGGTAGTTCATGGCTTTTTTGATTTTAGCTTTTAACGCTTCGGTTTTTTCTTTATAGGTTGCAACACGATCCAGCAGAGACTCCAACGCCCCTGACTGCTCGCCGGACTCGACCAAGTTGCAATACAACTCATCAAAATACTGCGGATGACGACGTAACGAGACCGCAAAGCTATTTCCGCTGGCCACATCGTTTTTCACCGTATCCACCAGCTTACGCAGGGTTGGGTTATCCACCCCTTCAGCGATAATGTCAAAGGACTGCAACAAGGGCACACCGGCTTTCATCATGGTGGCCATTTGCCGAGTAAAGATGGCAATATCCATCGGTTTGATCTTTTTACCGGCACGAAACAGATCGATACCTTTTTTTTGCACTTTGCTCGGGGTAATCCCCTGTTTACGCAGCAGTGCTTTAATCATCACCGCGTCTTGCCCAGTCATTTGCCCAGACAGCAGCGCGCCTTGGCGGTTTTTGCCTTCCCACTTATACACACTGGTCTTGGGTATTTTTTTATTCGCCATGCTCTAGTCCTTAGTCACACGATTAACTTCGGCAAGGCTGGTGATGCCATGAACCACTTTCAGCAACCCCGAGGTACGTAAACTATTAAAACCGTCTTTACGCATCTGCGCGCTAATATCTATGGCATTACCGTCCGCCATAATAACCCGTTGCAGCTCAGGCGTATTTTTTACCACCTCATAAATACCGACCCGACCTTTATAACCCGCATGACAATTGTCGCAGCCTTTGGCCTCATACAGCGTAAAAGTACCAATCTGCTCTGGGCTAAAGCCTTCTTTTAATAACAGCTCATTGGGTACATCAATGGCTTGCTTACAGCTGCAGAGTTTGCGCGCCAAACGCTGGGCAATAATCAAGCTCAACGAGGTGGCCAAGTTAAATGACGCAACCCCCATATTGCGCAAACGGTTTAAGGTTTCTGCCGCGCTATTGGTGTGCAAAGTCGACAGCACCAAGTGCCCAGTTTGCGCCGCTTTAATCGCAATTTCTGCGGTTTCTAAGTCGCGAATCTCACCGACCATAATTACATCGGGGTCTTGCCGTAAAAAGGCCCGCAGCGCCGTAGTAAAGTCCATGCCTTGTTTCTGATTGACGCTAACCTGATTGACCCCTTCAAGGTTGATTTCCACTGGATCTTCCACCGTGGAAATATTTACACCTTCGGTATTTAGAATACTTAAACCGGTATACAAGGACACCGTTTTACCCGAGCCGGTCGGCCCCGTTACCAGAATCAAACCATGCGGCTGCGCCAGCGCATCTAAGTACAGTTGTTTTTGATCGTCTTCATAGCCCAGCGCATCAATACCCAATGTTAGGCTGCTGGAATCGAGAATTCGCATTACGATTTTCTCGCCCCACAAGGTCGGCAAAGTATTGACTCGGAAGTCGATCGACTTATTGGCCGTGACCTTTAACTTAATCCGCCCATCTTGTGGCTTACGGCGCTCAGAGATATCCATACTGGCCATAATTTTTAAACGCGCAGAAATTCGATCACGTAATTGGATCGGCGGTCTGGCCACTTCATGCAGTATGCCGTCGGTACGAAAGCGCACTCGGTACACTTTCTCATAGGGCTCAAAGTGCAAATCCGAAGAGCCGCTTTTAATCGCATCGAGGAGCATTTTATTAACAAAACGCACCACTGGCGTTTCATCAGTTTCATCATTTTGACTCGGGCCGGTTGCTTCAGTGTTTTCTAAACGTAAGCCATCCAGCTCAGCATCGTCCATGCCTTCCAAGCCATCAGTGGCGGATTCATACAGTTTATCAATGGCTTTACCAAGCTTATCGTCTTCCACCAAAATCTGTTCAATCGTCATCCCTGTACTAAATTGCAGATCACGCAGTGCTTGATAACTACTGGGATCAGACACCGCGACATACAGCTTATTAACCCGCTGACATAAGGGTAAAACACGGTGTTGGTGGGCCAGTTTTTCGTTGACCAGTTCTTTAGGGAAAAACTCTGGATTGACCGCATTTAAATCAAGATAGACCAGCCCGAACTGCAGCGAAGCCAGCTCCATCAATACGCGACTTTGAACTAATTTGTTTTGCACTAACCAGGTCACCAAAGAGACCTGATTACGTTTAGCCTGCTGTAGCGCGTCCTGCGTTTTTTTCTCATCGAGAAGGCCTGCTTCTACTATCTGGCGGGCCAAACCCGTTAAATTAACGCTATCATTCATGCCTTTCGCCTGCACGCTGTGTAATAAGTATAATGGCGCTACTTATAGCCTAGAACGCCCCACTCTGCCAAACTCTGTAGGTGTTTTAATGCAGATAATTGCTGAGTACGGGCAGCACATTATGTTTTCCAAACAGATTAGCGCAAGCGCTGAGAAACCCCCTCAGCACATCAACACATTGAACAGGCCTGCGGCGGTACGCGTGAGACAGCGGCTTGCTGCATGGTTGTCGCGCGGATGGCGTTGGCTGGGCGCGGGTTTAGTGCTGCTCTGCGCGTTGCTGTGGGGCGCAGATCGTTTGGATCCTTTGCCACTGCCCAAAGATGATATGGCGCGCGTGGTGTTGGCCGCTGATGGCACGCCTTTGTGGCGTTTTGCTGATGCGAATGGCGTGTGGCGCTATCCAGTGCGCATTGAGCAGGTCTCGCCCTACTATATTGAAGCGCTACTGGGTTACGAAGACCGCTGGTTTTATCAGCATCTAGGAATTAATCCCTTTGCCATCGCCCGCGCCGCCTGGCAAAACCTTAGCGACGGCCGCGTGGTCTCCGGTGGCAGTACCTTGTCGATGCAAGTGGCGCGCTTGCTTGAACCGCATCCGCGCACTCTGCGGGGCAAGTTGCGCCAGCTGTGGCGTACGCTGCAGTTGGAATGGCATTTATCCAAAGATGAGATCCTCACCCACTATCTCAATCGCGCACCGTTTGGCGGCACCTTAGAAGGCGTGGCAGCGGCCAGTTGGGCCTATTTGGGCAAAGCCCCCAAGAGTTTAAGTCGTGCTGAAGCCGCGCTCTTGGCGGTATTACCACAAGCCCCCAGCCGCTTACGCCCCGATCGTCACCCACAACGTGCGCAAGCAGCACGGGATAAAATCCTACAGCGTTTGGCCCAGTTCAAGGTCTGGCCACCCGCGGCGATTGATGATGCGCGGCAAGAACGCGTTTGGTTAGCGCCACGCCATCGACCTGCCTTAGCCCCCTTACTGGCGCGGCGCTTGAATCATGCCAAGAGTCCCGCCCTGATTGAAACCACCATCGATGCCAGCTTGCAGCGCCGTTTAGAAGATATGTTACTCGGCTGGCGTGCGCGTTTACCTGAGCGCAGTTCGGCCGCCATCCTCGTGGTTGAGCATGAAACGATGGCGGTGCAAGCCTATTTAGGCTCGTTGGATTTACAGGATGCGCAACGCTTTGGTCATGTCGATATGGTGCAGGCGCTGCGTTCGCCCGGCTCAACGCTCAAACCTTTTTTATATGGATTGGCACTGGATGATGGTTTAATTCATTCGGAATCCTTATTGCAGGATGTGCCACGTCATGCTGGAGATTATCGACCGGGGAATTTCTCGCAAGGTTTTAGTGGCCCTGTCTCCGCCAGCCAAGCCTTATCGCGCTCGCTCAATCTGCCGGTGGTGCAATTACTCGAAGTCTATGGCCCTAAGCGTTTTACCGGTGAATTGCGCAATGCCGGCCTGTCGTTAGTTTTCCCGCGCGGTGCTGAGCCAAATTTAGCCCTGATTCTTGGTGGCGTGGGCAGCCGTTTAGAGGATTTAGTCAGCGGTTTTAGCGCTTTTGCACGGCAAGGTAAAGTGGCGCAGTTACGTTTTCAGCCGCAACAGGCCTTGCAAGAAAAACCGCTCATGTCACCCGGCGCAGCATGGATTGTGCGGCGGATATTATCTGGGCAACGCCGGCCTGATCTCGATCCGCGTGCGCAATTGGTCGAACGCTCCCCCTTAGCCTGGAAAACCGGCACCAGCTATGGCTTTCGTGATGCGTGGGCGATCGGCGTCAGTTCGCGTTATTTAATTGGTATTTGGCTGGGCCGCCCCGATGGCACACCGGTCGCCGGTCAATTTGGCTTAGCCTCGGCCACACCATTACTGCTACAGGTGCATGATGTACTCAATCACCGCGACCGCCAAAATGGCCTAACCGATCGGCCAGATCCACAACCTGCGGCAGTCGGTGTCGCGGCGATTTGTTGGCCGCTGGGGCAAGTCTTGCCACGCAGCGAGAGTAATTGTCGGCGTCTGCGTTTTGCTTGGACACTGAATGGCACCATCCCGCCCACGTTAAGCATGGGCGAGCCCTTTAGCAGTGATTTACAACCCTTGGTTTGGCTCAATCAACAGGGCTTGCGCGTGGGCAAAGACTGCCCCGGCGCACAGGCGCAGCGCATCGCCCTATGGCCGGCGGCGTTAGAGCCTTGGTTAGCGCAGACAGAACAACGCGGTTCACGTTTAGCGCCAATTGATCCCAGTTGCCCGCCAGCGCTCTCCATGCTCAGCGCACCGCTGCAAATTGTTGGGGTCAGCGAGGGCGATCGGCTGCAACGCCCGGCAGGACAACAGGGCCAATTGCGCGTGCAGTTTTCCAGCCTAGGCGGCGGCGCACGGCAGTGGTGGTATCTCAACGGTACACCGCTACTCAGTACCGAACATGGCCAAAGTTTTGATCAAGTGTTTAGCCGAGCCGGCCTCTATCAGCTCAGCGTCCTGGATGAAAGCGGGCAAACCGGCGCGGTACAATTTTCGGTGCGCGACTGATGCGCTGCCAGTCTGGCATCGGCCTATGCTAAACTGCGCGCATCCTATTAACTGCCTCAGCACTGACCCTTGGTGTGTGCCGCGCAGTGTCCAACTTTTTTTATTTTTGAACTCTTAAAAACTATGTCCCTACCCCAGCACCACCTTGAGTTACTCAGTCCTGCGCGCGATGCCACGATTGCTAAAGAAGCCATTTTGCATGGCGCTGACGCGGTTTATATTGGCGGGCCCAGTTTTGGCGCGCGGCATAACGCCAGCAACAGCCTGAGTGATATTGCCGGATTGGTCGAGTTTGCCCATCTGTTTCACGCCAAGGTGTTTGTCACCATCAATACCATTTTGCATGATGACGAATTGGAGCCAGCGCAGCAGCTGATTTGCCAGCTGTATGAAGTGGGCGTTGATGCGGTGATTGTGCAAGATTTAGGCGTGATGGAAATGGACCTGCCGCCGATTGAGCTGCATGCCAGTACCCAGACTGATATTCGTACCTTAGAAAAAGCCAAGTTTCTCTCACAAGCCGGCTTCTCGCAATTGGTGTTGGCGCGTGAACTGAATCTGCAAGAAATCCGCGAAATCAGCCAGAATGTTGATTCAGCGATTGAGTTTTTTATTCATGGTGCACTCTGTGTGGCCTTCTCTGGTCAGTGCAATATTTCTCACGCGCAAACCGGACGCAGCGCCAACCGTGGCGATTGCTCACAAGCCTGCCGTCTGCCCTATACCTTAAAAGACGATGAAGGCCGCGTGGTGGCGTACGACAAGCATTTGCTGTCGATGAAAGACAATAACCAAAGCGCCAATTTGCGTGATTTGGTCGATGCTGGGGTGCGCTCGTTTAAGATTGAAGGGCGCTACAAAGATATGCTCTATGTGAAAAATATCACCGCCTATTATCGTCAGCAGTTGGATCAGATTTTACTGGAACGCCCAGAGTTAGCCCGTTCTTCCAGCGGCTTTACTGAACACTTTTTTGCTCCCGATCCCGATAAAACCTTCCACCGTGGCAGCACCGATTACTTTGTTAGCGAGCGCAAAGTGGATATCGGCGCCTTTGATTCGCCGAAGTTTATTGGTCTGCCGGTGGGTGAAATTCTCGGCATTGGTAGAAATGACATCAGCGTACAAACCACTGAGCCTTTGGCCAATGGCGATGGTTTAAACGTGTTATATAAGCGCGAAGTGATCGGCTTTCGTGCCAATACCGTGCAGCAAGTCTGCGAATATGAACAAGACGGGCAGATGATCCGCCAATACCGCGTGGTGCCCAATGATATGCGCGCCGAGCTCAAAGAGCTGCGCCCGCCCTATCAGCTCAATCGCAATATGGATCATAACTGGCAGCACGCGCTGCAAAAGAAATCTGCTGAGCGCCGCGTATTAGTGGACTGGCAATTGCAGCTGGATGAGCAGCAGTTAACCCTCACCGCCACCAGCGAAGAAGGCGTCAGTGTCAGCCTGCAACACAGTGGGCCTTTTACTCTTGCCGCCGATGGCAAACAGGCGATTGCACAAATCAAAGATACCCTGAGTAAACTGGGTACGACGATGTATCATGCGCAGAAGATTGCTGTACAAACAGAGCAGGCTTGGTTTGTACCTAACTCACAATTGAAAAGTTTGCGTCGGGATGCCATTGAAGCACTGACTGCCGCACGTATAGCGGCGCATCCAAAAGGTTTTCGCAAGCCGGTCAGTGATCCAGCGCCGGTCTACCCAGAATCGCATTTAACCTTTTTGGCCAACGTCTACAATGAAAAAGCCCGCGCCTTTTATCACCGTTATGGCGTGCAGTTGATTGATGCGGCCTATGAAGCGCACGAAGAAGCCGGCGATGTGCCAGTGATGATCACCAAACACTGCCTGCGTTTCTCGTTTAATCTTTGTCCGAAGCAAGCCAAAGGCGTCACCGGCGTGCGCACCAAAGTTAGTGATATGCAGCTGATTCATGGCGATGAAGTGCTCACGCTGAAGTTCGATTGCAAACCCTGTGAAATGCATATCATCGGCAAGATGAAAGGTCATATCCTTAATATGCCGCAGCTCGGCAGCGCGCAAACCAATGCCGGCGTGGTCGGCCATATCAGCCCTGAAGATTTAATCAAGACCATTAAGCGCTAACAGCCACACTCAAATGGGTGGTGCCTGATGCGCACCACCCCGCACACCTCGAAAAAATCGCTCGGATAAAAGCTCGAGCGATATACTGTAATCAACTTAGTTTGTGCATTTTAATCCAAAACACAACTTGAACCTTTAAAGCACTAAATAATCTTACAAGTATAATTATTTAGTATTAAAGCACCTTCAGCACAAAACTAGACACATGCCAACAAGCAAAGTACACTTGCAAATATTATTTTGCCAGTGTAAAACGCACGACGCTTGCAATAACAAAATTATATAGAAGCAACACCTAACGAGGACGTTAAATATGCGCAAGACACTCATTTCACTCACTATTGCTCTAGCAGCAGTATCTGGCTCAGCAATGGCTGACCAAGCAACTCTAAGTGCCCTACAAACCGCCAGCATCACTATGACAACAGCACAAACTGAAGCAATCCTTGCTGCACAGGGCGATCAAATCGCTGCAGCGATTGGTGAGCTTATTGCTGCTAACCCAGCACAAGCGGTTGCGATCGTTACTGCTGCGATTAAAGCACACCCAGAATTAGCCGTTGCTATTGTTCGTGCAGCTATTTTAGCAGCACCGGCGCAAGCTAGCGCTATTACTGACGCTGCTATTGCAGCAGCACCTAATCAAAAAGCAGCCATTATTGCAGCAGCCAACCAAGCAATAATAGATGCTGGCTCAGCAGTAAACGGTGACGTTAGCGTTCCCACCAACAGCATCCCTAGCAGTACTGTTGGCGGTGGTAGCAGCGTAGCAAGCCCTAACTAAGCAAGGCCTGCATAAACTGTAATCACCTATTGTTCGTAACAATAGCCCGTTAACTTTTGTTACGAACAACCTTGACAATCTGCAAGCGCAGAAAGGGACGCTAAAAATGAACAAAACTCTAATCAAAAACGCTATAGCAATTGCTGTAGCTGGTGGTCTGAGCGCAAACGCTTGGGCAGTTGACCCGCAAAGCATCCGCTTAACCGATGGTATTATTTTCACTCCATCGCTTGCCGTCGCTACCAAATACGATGATAACTTTCGTGCGGTAGATAAAGGCACCGAATCGACATGGACAACCAATATCTCACCCAGCTTTCAACTCAACGCTGACCGTCGTAAAAGTGCTTATCAGTTGGCTTACACAGCATCCAGCGACACTTTCCACTCAAGTCACAAAGACAATAACGTTGACCACCTTTTAACAGGTGATGCTCGTTTTGAGTTCAACTCACGCAACCGCTTAGCCCTAAATGCCGGCTACAGCAAAGTTGAAGAGACTGCATCTGCCGATCAAAATATAGAAAACGACAAATCCAATACTAAAAATATTGGCGCCATATACGGCTTCGGCGCACAAAGCGCACGCACACAACTGGAGCTAGGTACTAACTATAAAGAACTACGCTACGACAATAGTACTCGTATCGGTGGTGTACGCCTAAATAGTGATAAAGAGTATGATGCAACAGGTTTTCACTCAACACTATTTTATTCTGTAGCACCAAAGACAAAAGTGCTATTAGAGGGTCGCTACACTGATTACGATTACGTGAGCTTTTCAGATCGCGATAGTAAAAACAAAGCATTGCTAACTGGTGTGACTTGGGATGCGACCGCTAAAACAAGCGGAACATTTAAAATTGGTCGTGAGAAAAAAAGCTTCTCTAGCTCTAAATACTCAGACAAATCTACAGGTATGTGGGAAGCAGGGGTGACTTGGGCTCCACTTACTTACTCAACCTTCAGCCTAGATATGCGCCGTGGCTTTGACGAAGGTGAAGACAACGCCAGTGCGATCAAAACACAAAATACCCGTCTAGGCTGGAAACATTTCTGGTTGGATCGTCTGTACTCAAATGCCAGCTACTCGCGCACCGATAGAAAATATCAAGACATCAGTCGTGAAGACAATCTGGATAACTACGGCATCAGCCTGACCTATCAAGCTCGCCGCTGGTTGGACGTTGGCCTAGGTTACACCTATGCAGATAACAACTCTGACGCGAAAAATGAAAGCTATAAACGCAATATCTACGCACTAACTTTTAACGCAAGCCTATAATACGCAACACCCAAGAGAAGGGGCCATCCCCTTCTCTTTTTGTTCATATCCATCAAGAGAATTTTAGCCACATGGCCATACGCTATTTTATCAGCGCCCTGATCTGCCTCTTCTTAGGCATTGGCCAATCAGTCGCTGCCGAAGGGAACTCAACTTACAAGCTAGCGTCTGGAGACGTGATTCGCATTCATGTATTTAGCGAGCCGGATTTAAGTTTTGAGACAATACGTCTCACCGACGCGGGTACCTTTTCCTACCCTTTTATCGGTGAAGTACGTGCAAAGGGTAAAACAGCCGCCGAAATTGAACAGATTTTAATCAAACAATTAAAAGGTGATTTTCTAATTGATCCGCGTATTTCGATAAGTGTATTGGAGTATCGTGAGTTTTTTATCAGCGGTGAAGTCAACTCACCCGGCGGTTATAAGTTTCAGCCGGGTCTGACCCTACGCCGTGCTATTGCATTGGCTGGTGGTTTAACCGAGCGCGCCTCAACCAACCGCATCACCCTGATTCGCGACACTGACACTGAGCGCAAGCCAACGCGCGCGACCTTAGATACACCTGTGATGCCCGGTGACAGCATCAATATTGATCAAGGTTTTTTCTAAAACTGCAGCGTAACCAACCTTATATTTTTTTTGGATGCTAATCCGCCATTATTTTGAGCTTGAAATACCATGGAAAGTAACCCTACTACAGCCTCAGTCTCGCGTAATATGATGAATCCACCTCGCGAGGATGATGATGAAATTGATCTGCTAAAACTCTGGCAGGCGATCTGGCGTCGTAAATGGAGCATCATCACGCTCAGCTTAATCGTAATGATGGTCAGCGTGCTGGTGGTACTCAGCCTGACACCGATTTACCGCGCAGCCACCACGCTACTGATTGAGCAAAAACAAACAAATATCGGCTCAATTGAGCAACTTTACGGCTTAGAAGGCGGCGGCAACGAGTTTCTACAAACCCAATTTGAGCTACTCAAATCACGCTCATTGGCTGAGCGTGTGGTGCGTGAACTGAATCTAACCACCCACCCAGAATTCGATCCACGCCAACAACCTGAGCCAATGATTAACTTCAGCATCAAAGACCTGCTGAGCAATCTGAATATCGACCAACTGATCCCAGGCACCATGCCCAGTGATTTAGAAGTCTCCCCAGAAGAGCGTGAAGAGAAAATCTTTCAGAGTGTTACCCGCGCCTTTATGGGACGCATCAGCATTGAGCCTCAAGGCAAAAGCAAACTGGTGCAAGTGCAAGTGGATATGGCTAACCCAGCGCTAGCGGCCCGTGCCGCCAATATGCTGGCCAATGGCTTTATTGAAGGCCAACTCGAAGCCAGCATGGCCATGTCAGCTACAGCTACCAGCTGGATGAACAGCCGCATGGGCGAGCTGCGCAGCAAACTGCAAGCCGCTGAAACCACCTTACAAGCCTATCGCGAAAAAGAAAATTTAGTCGATGTCGACGGCGTGTCTACCATTAGCGCTGCTGAATTGGCCGCCACCAGCGAGCGTATGATTGACGCCCGTCGTAACCGCGCCGAAGCAGAAAGCATGTATCGCCAAGTGCAATCCATGCGCAGCGCCGGTTGGGAAAAACTCTCCAGCGTTTCTGCAGTACTGGGTGATCCGCTGATTCAACAATTTAAAGCCAACGAAGCCCGCGCTAAAGCTAAAGTTGAGGAACTGTCCCAACGTTACGGTGCGCGCCACCCCACCATGGAAGCCGCTCGTACTGAGTTAGCCGCAGCACAAGCCAGCTTACGTGGACAAGTGGAACAAGTCGTGGCGGGTATTGAGCGTAACTATCAACTGGCCGTCGCCAATGAAAGCTCACTGCGCGCCTCAGTCAATACCAATAAAGCGCAAATTCAAGATATCTCACGTAAAGAATTTAAACTGCGTGAACTGCAACGTGAAGTGGACAGCAACCGTGCCCTCTACGACACCTTCTTAACCCGTTTAAAAGAAACAGCAGCGACCAGCGATCTGGACAGCGCCAACGCACGTATTGTTGATACAGCAACAGTACCAACCACACCAATCAAACCGAAAAAAGCGCTGATTGTGGTACTCGCCACCTTCCTTGCTGGTTTAGTCGGTGTCGGTTTAGTCTTGTTGCTCGAAGCGCTGAATAACACCTTTAAAAGCACCGATGAGATTGAAAACACGCTCAACTTACCTGTGCTGGGTCTGTTACCGCTGGTGGCAAAAGCTGACCGCAAACAAGTCGCCAATCTGTTCCATGACGACAAAAATAAAAACTTCTCCGAATCGATCCGTACTATTCGGACCAGCATCGTGTTATCCGCACTGGATACGCCACATAAAACCATCGTCGTCACCTCCTCGGTGCCCGGCGAAGGTAAATCAACCGTGGCAGCCAACTTGGCTTATGCCTTAGGCCAAATGGAAAACGTACTGCTGGTCGACGCCGATATGCGCCGCCCAACCTTAGCGAAAAACTTTAGCTTCCCCGTGGGTACCCCAGGTTTAGCCAACCTGATCGCCGGTACCGCGCAATTGGAAGAATGCATCAAGAATGTTGATGGCGTGGATATGATCAGTGCTGGCGTAGTACCGCCCAACCCACTGGAACTACTGTCCAGCGAGCGCTTTACTAATTTAATGGCGCTGTTAGCCAGCAAATATGACCGCGTAATCGTTGACTCACCACCCACCCAAGCGGTGAGTGATGCACTGATACTCGGCACAGTCGCCGATGCCTTGATCTATGTGGTACGTTCAGAACACACCGCCAAGCAACTCGTGGTGAAAGGGATTGGTCAATTGCTGCAAAGTAATGCGCCCGTCACAGGTATCGTACTTAACCAAGTAGATATCAACAAAGCCAAGAAAAACGGCTACAACTACGCCGGTTACTATGACTACTACGGTTATAGCTCCAGCGCAAAAGTGGCCAAACCTGCAAAAAGCTAAGTCTATAAACAACGCCGGCACGCTCAAGTGCCGGCGTTAGTTATGCGGCCGAGCAATGACGTGCAACTCAGCACAACCGCCGCTCTGCCAGACCTTGAGCAAAGGACACCAATGCCATGATTGATTTACACAACCACTTATTGCCCGGCATCGATGACGGCGCGCCAGACTTGGCCACCGCTCTAGAGCTGGCACAGATAGCGGTGGCTGATGGCATCACGCACCTGGTTTGTACCCCACATATCCATCCCGGTCGCTATGACAACACCCCCGCCAGCATCAAGCAGGCACTGGCGGTGTTTCAGCAAGGCCTGATCGAACACAATATCCCCCTACTGGTCTCTGCGGCTGCCGAAGTGCGCTTTGGTATGGAGCTGATGATTGGGATTAAAAACAATAGCATTCCCTTTTTAGGCCAATGGCAGGGTAAAAACGTCCTGCTATTAGAGTTTCCGCACGGTGAAATGCCCTTTGGCGCCGAGCGCCTGACCGGCTGGCTGCTGCAACAGAATATTATTCCGATGATTGCCCATCCCGAGCGCAATAAAGGCTTGATGCGCGAACCGGACAAACTCACACCCTTGATTCAACAAGGCTGCTTACTGCAAGTCACCGCCAGCTCAGTGGCAGGCGGATTTGGTGAAACAGCACAAGAATTAGCCATGCACTGGCTGGAAAAAAACTGGGTCACCATTTTAGCCAGCGACGCACACAATACTGACCACCGCCCACCGATTTTAAGCGCAGGCCTTGCCGCCGCCAGCGAACTGCTCGGCGCAGAAGCCGCACAGCGCTTGGTGATTGATAATCCGTGGCAGCTTGCCCAACAGCATTTTAATTAAGTCTATGAGCACAACCTCACTCTCTTCTACACGCCGCGCATCGCGTACACCGCCGCTGTCAACCGGCGCACGACGCAGCATTGCCTTGATTGCGGGTCTACTGGCGCTGCTGGCGATCTATAGCGGCGCGCAACTGCTGGTGGCGGGAATCGCCGATTATCAAGCTCGCGCGTTTATTCAGAGCTGGGAGAAAAAGTCCAGCCCTCCCAGTGAGCAGGCGTGGCAGATTGCCGCCGATGCGATTCATCGCGCGATCAAAGTGTATCCCGGCGCCAATGGTGACTACTTAGAAACACTGGGTTATATCCAGCAATGGCGCGCGCATGGGGTCGATTTAAAGGATGCAAGCGCACAACCCTACCGCCACGCTGCACTCCAAGCGCTACGTGAAGCCACGCAAGCACGCCCCACTTGGCCGAATGCATGGACCGCGCTGGCCTATGCCAAGCTGACCTTACTTGAGTTTGATCCTGAATTTACCCAGGCCCTGCAACAAGCACAGCGGTTTGGCCCATGGCGAATCGAAGCGAACAGACGTATCGCCGAAATCGGCCTTATCGCCTATTCAGCGCTAAACAGCCAACAAAAAGAGATTGTCTTAACCTCAGTGCAGCGCGCCGCAGACTACAGCACCGCAGAACGCAAAAAACTATTTGAACTTGCCGCACAAACTAACACTCTGAACGTCTTGTGTAACGCGCTCGACAGCCAAGCAGCACCCTGCCAACCCACGCCCGCGCCGTAGGGCTGGGTATGCTGGGGCAGCGCCAACCTAAACAGCAGCGCACAAGCAAACCCCTATAGAGGGCTGCAACATGGGTGCGCGATACTCACAATCAGCCAGCACCACTAAGGATAGTTTTTAAATGAGCAAAACCCTGCAATTGACTGCAGCAGATTTCGACCCGCTCGGCCCGCAAACTCGCTGGCTACGCCGCAGTCTATTTTTTATCTACACGGCATTACTGATCTACGGCCTATTCCGCCCTGCCGGCCCCTCGGCCCTGCACCTCTTTATAACCTCGGACAAAGTGATGCATTTTCTCGGCTTTGCCGGCCTGGCCTTTTGCACCCGCTTAGCCTTTACCCACGCCTCAACATGGAAAATCTGGAGCCTGATCATACTCTGCGCCCCGCTTTCCGAAGGGCTGCAACACCAAGTCGAATCCAGCCGTCAATTCAGCTGGCTCGATATCTGCGCCAACCTCGCAGGCGTCGCCGCCGGCGCACTCTGCTGGTGGATCAGCATTCGCCTCTACCACCACTACAAAACCCGCCAACCACTCTAAAACACAACGCCGTGTTTCTCGCTGTTGTCACGACGTATTCCGGCCTTGCACGATACAGGTCGGCCTTACCACGATGTATTCCGGCCTTGCACGATACAGGTCGGCCTTACCACGATCATGTAGGTCGGTCTTTAGGCCGACAAGGGCGTTGAAAACGCCCCAACAGCGGCGCTGCACACCATCACCACAACACCAGCCTGAGAGATTTTGTCGGCCTAAAGACCGACCTACAAAAGCAGATAATCCTCGCCCCACACACACCCCTGTAGGTCGCGGCTTCAGCCCGACAAGGGCGTTGAAAACGCCCCAACAGCGGCGCTGCACACCATTACCACAACACCAGCCTGAGAGATTTTGTCGGCCTAAAGACCGACCTACAAAAGCAGACAATCCTCGCCCCACACACACCCCTGTAGGTCGCGGCTTCAGCCCGACAAGGGCGTTGAAAACGCCCCAACCCAACCCACCACACAAACACCACACCACCCGCCTAAAAACCCCCTACACCTCAACCTGCTTACGCCGATCTTTCTTATGATGATTGGCCAACACCGCCAACGCACAAAGCACCACAAAAGTCGCCGCATTGGCCGGAATCTGCAGATTAAAATCCACCGTGGCATGCGATAGCATGGCAATAATCCCCATCGCCGCACCAAAACCAACACCGCCGCGATACAACGACTTCTGCTGCCAAAGCGCCTTAAACGCCCAATACAGCGCCATCAGCACAAACACAATCAAAGGCACAAAACCCAGCGCGCCATACTCAATCGCAAACTGAATATAATCGTTATGGGCTAAATCAAAATTCAAGCGGATATCTTCACCCGCATATTGCGGGAACACCGCCTCAAAACTACCCGCACCCTGCCCGACAATCGGCTTATCTTGCGCCAGCGGCAAGGCATACAAAAACACATCGCCACGGATCTCATTGGCCTGCTGCACAACTTCGCCATTGACCACCGTATCGGTGAGCCGAGTACTCATCACCCGATCTTTTAAGCGCTCCAAACCAAAATACTGACTGATCACCATCACATCAATCAGCACCAAACTGGCCAAGATCAAGGTATTACGTAGGCGATTATCTTTATTGCGCAGAACAAAAACACAGCCCACCAGCATCAAGCCGATAAAAAACGACGTATTACCGCCGCGCGAATGGGTCATCACCAAAGCAATCACCATAATCACCAAGGCCAAACGCAAACGCGCTTTCGGACCCATCAGCAACTCAATCAACTGCGTCCAACTCAACGGCCGGGTATCACGCAGCGCCAGCAACAAACCAATCCCCGCGGCTAAACACATGCCCAAATAACCGGCCATGCTATTGCGATTAATAAAAGTCCCGTTGACCGATCGACTCACCGAGCCCAACAGCCCTTCCATGCCCGTCATCGTCATAAAACTGCCATAAAACGCCTGCAGCGTACCGCTCACCACCAAAGTGCCAAGCAATAGACTCACGCGCGCACGGGTATGAAAAATATTGATAACCAGCAGAAATAACAGTGTATAGCCAATACCCAGCACCAAGGATTGCGCCGTTGCGCCGCTGTCCATACTCAAGCCGGCCAACCACTGCACCGCCACCCAGAGCTGGGCCAGCAGCAACATCGCCAGCATCGGCAAGGCAGGTTTTAGCGCTTTACTCTGCTTGAGCACACCACGCCATTGACCAATAGCCCACAGCAAAGCCACCGCACCGATCAACACGCTAAACAAGCCCATCGCCCAAGTACGGTTACTGCCCACCGGCAGCGGTAAAGCCACTAAAATAATTAAAGTCAGAACGACTAAGCTACGATCGAGCAAAGAAGGTTGGTCAGGCATAGGGAGTCCGTCAGACGATACCAAGCAACTCATACCAAATGTATAAGCCAAGGCATATAAAAAAGGAGCTATTCTAACAGAGCAACCTACAAAAGCCATGCATTAGCATACGCCCCCCCCCCACACATCCCCTGTAGGTCGCGGCTTCAGCCCGACAAGGGCGTTGAAAACGCCCCAACAGCAGCGCTGCACACCATTACCACAACACCAGCCTGAGAGATTTTGTCGGCCTAAAGACCGACCTACAGAAGCTATGCAGAGGCATGTGTTGGCTTAAAGACGCGACCGACAAAAAGCAGGCCATCCCAACCCACACACATCCCCTGTAGGTCGCGGCTTTAGCCCGACAAGGGCGTTGAAAACGCCCCAACAGCGGCGCTGCACAC
>Ga0265293_10001198_pt1 | contig 57865 bp, 45 predicted proteins | sample Munlanlewell138R_FD_192505 | JGI IMG/M metagenome (GOLD analysis project Ga0265293, IMG submission 192505) | Leachate microbial communities from a municipal landfill in Southern Ontario, Canada - Leachate well 138R | ecosystem: Engineered > Solid waste > Landfill > Unclassified | place: Canada...
CCTACCAACCCTGTAACTGTAAAGTTACTATTGGACTTACTTGTTCCATCATATGTGAAGCTCTCACTTGCTGCTGTTATCATTACTGCCTTTTTAGTTACTGTTAACAACCCATCTACTTCAGTAATGTTGTAGTTTGCAGTTACATCTTCTGTTCCATTCATAACCTTAACTAAAGTTATTTCATTATCTTCAGTTCCTACATTTGTTATAGATCCTACCACTGTTACCTGTAATACATCTCCACTTATTAGACTTCCACTAGTTAGATTCCATCCAGGATCTGTAAGTGGACTTCCATCATAAACCTTGGAATTACTATCTGCAGTTAATACTATAGTTACCTTATTAATTGTCAATGTTCCAGGATCATAGGTTATGGTGTAATTTGATGTTGTATCAATACTACCATCCTTGATTACTGCACTACTAATGGTATTTGGTACACTACCTGCATTAGTTATTGTTCCTGATATATTAACACTATCTATTACTTCATCTGGAGCAAGACCTCCAGCTGTTATACTATGAGTGTTATTTGTTAATGCTGTTCCATCATAGGTCTTACTAGCATCCCCTGATGATATGGTTATTGGTTTAGGTGTAATGGTTACAGTTCCAGATCCAGTTCTATCTTGATAATTCGCATTTTCAACTTTAACATAAACTGTCACACTACCAGTAGTAACATTTGTGAACTCTGGTTTTGTGGTTGTCCAATCTGATCCATTGTTTGTTAATGAATAGTAAACCACATCGTCTCTTACTAAGTTGTTGATAGTTATGCTGTGAGCTGCACTATCATATACTCCTGAATAATCACTTATGCTTAAAGTTGCACCAATATTACGTGACCATTGTGCATAAACTGTAAGATCATTATTTATAATTGTACTTGATGTGAATGCGGTACCTTTTCCATCAGCTAGAGTATTCCAACCATTGAAAATATATTTAGCTCTGATTGGATCTGATGGCATCTCCACTCCTAACGAAGTTCCCTTGCCAGTTGTTCTTGTATAAGTGGCCGGTGCTCCAACATAATTATCATCGAATGTTACAGTTACATTGGTTTGTTTAGTATATGGGAAATACACATCTTCACTTGTATTTGATGGTGTTAGTGTAACTGTCTTAGGGCTATTATCCCCTATATTATTAGTTGGATTATAATAATAATCCTCTCCTCCAATATTTACAGTACTTGGCCCTGTCACCTCATAGGGGGTATTTAACTTTAAATCTGTTCCTTCCATGAAGGTAACTGTCTGCATGATCGCTTGAATCATTTCTATAGGATCACCAAGGGAATTAATTGGGTCTCCGTCTTCATTTACTCTATAATAGTGAACCTTTATTGTTCCAGCATTGATTCCTACATCAGGAATTGGAAATGATTTTTGAGCATCCTCATCATATGCATTAGTATATGTCACATATGTGTGTTTGTTAGTAGGATACACAACACCACTTACAGCATCCTCTGATATTTCAACAATATACCACATCGTTGCTGGATTTCCTTCAGAGATTGTAGCTAAGCTCCAAGTAATAGTTTCAGTTCCATTGTCCCAACTGACAGTACCTCTATTGACATGAATCTTATCTTGATAATTTGTTTCGTTGATTTGTTCAATACCGAACATCCCACCCATTGGATCGGTAATTACAGCACCAGTTGCAGCAAATGCTATGCTACCTGCTATGGTTTGGAATATTGCATTTAGATCAGAATCTGATGCAGTATATGATTTGCCAGGGCTTGCAGCTCCGTCCAAAACACTTTGTCCTGATGGACCTGCACTTAAACCAACTGAGTAAACAATAACTCCAGCACTCTTTGCATATCCTGCTTCAGCAACTGCACTATTCCCATGGTTGTAATAATAGTTACTACCTCCTGTACTGCTTTCATAAGTCCTAATGCTATTTCCTGTTCCTTTATTAGAACTGTAATTGTAATCTGATACTGCTAGAGAGTCTTTATTTTGCCAATTATTTTGCCAATTATTTCCATATTTTTCAAAATATGTGCTATTTCGCTTACTATTAAAATCATTGATGGCATAACTATAAGTTGGCTCACCATCACTTAGTAATACGATGTTCTTATAATTTGCTGTACTTGAACTTAATAAAGCGTTAGCTTGCTTCAAACCAGCTTGTGTGTGAGTTCCACCACTTGCATTTAAACCACTTATAGCCGCTAGTAAATCAGCCTTACCGGTATAGTCCTTAAATGGTTCTGATTGATTATGAACAGTTACATTGCCTGCAAAAGATACAACTGCAATTCTTGTAGATAGATTGTTTGGGTCTCCTAATAGGGTATTAACAAAGTTAGTTGCTGCATCCTTTGCTGCTGTTAACTTTGAACCACTCATACTTCCTGACCTGTCTATAACAAGAACAATATCTGATGTTGTAGGAATGTTTTTACCTGTTAGGGTTAAATCTATTCTCCAAAGATTTGAAGACCCATCTACTGGAGTTGCCCATTTATCTATATCTAAAGATCCAGGTGCCGGAGGCTCAATATTATTAAAGTCTCCATTATCATTCATGATACTAAACATTGGTTCAAAGGACATCATTCTCATAGGTGATTCAAGTATTTGTATCTTTGAACTCTCTGGATAATAAATATATGGTGCTGGTACTTCAAGGGGAGAATCTAATCCATCTGGATTTGTTTCCTCTTCTAGAAACAGTTCTTCATCCTCTGTTATTACTTCTTCCTTGTCTTCTTCCTTTTGCTCTTCTTCATCCTCGACTATTGCTTCTTCCTTGTCTTCCTCCTTTTGCTCTTCTTCATCCTCGACTATTGCTTCTTCCTTGTCTTCTTCCTTTTGCTCTTCTTCATCCTCGACTATTGCTTCTTCCTTGTCTTCTTCCTTTTGCTCTTCTTCATCCTCGACTATTGCTTCTTCCTTGTCTTCTTCCTTTTGCTCTTCTTCATCCTCGACTATTACTTCTTCCTTGTCTTCTTCCTTTTGCTCTTCTTCATCCTCGACTATTACTTCTTCCTTGTCTTCTTCCTTTTGCTCTTCTCCATCCTCAGGTTCTTCTTGCTCTTCCTCTCCTAAACCAAGCTCTTCCTCTTGTCCTTCTCCTTCTGTTAACTCTCCCTCAATATTAGTATCCAGTGGTTCAATTATTTCTGCATAAGCATTTATGTTCATACCAAACAACATCACCAAGGCTACTAAAAACGAAAGAATTCTATGCTTTCTTAATGTCATCTTACTCACCTCCTCTAAATTCTTTTATATATCTTCCTAAAAATCTACCCATATAAATCCCTCCAAATAAAAAAAGTCAAACTACAACATGCGTTGCAGCTTGACCATCTAACTCTTAGTTTAGACTCATAGCTTTGCGTCCTTACATCACTGTAAGTTTGCCCTTGGATAAAGAATATTTACTTAATGTTTACTCTATTTTACCCCCAGGCAATTTGATATCAGTTTTATCTAAATTTTATTTCAGTTTTATTTAGAGAAAAAAAGGGATCCTGAAATTTCATCTTCAAGACCCCCTAACTATTACTATACTAAATCTCTCTTAACCATTTCATTTACTACAAAAGTAGCAACATCTTCAGCAAAACTTCCAGATCCAAAACCAGCATCATAACCTAGTTCCTTAGCCAGTTCATGACTGATTCTTGGTCCACCACATACAACCACTAATTTGTCTCTCAGTCCTTCTGCTTCAAGAAGTTCAATTAATTCAGTCAAATTTGGAATATGAACGTCCTTTTGTGTTACAACCTGAGATACAAGTAGAGCGTCAGCCTTCAATTCAATAGCCTTTGCCACAAGCTCTTCATTTGGCACTTGAGAACCTAGGTTATATGCATCAACACCTTCATATCTTTCAAGACCATAGTGTCCTGCATAACCTTTCATATTCATGATTGCATCGATGCCAACAGTATGGGCATCTGTTCCTGTACAAGCACCAAGAATAACAACCTTTCTCTTTATATTATCCTTTATGAACTGTTCAATATCATCCTTTTCCATTACATCCACATCCACCTTTGGCACCTGGATTGTGGTGTAGTCAACACTATGAACAGTCTTTCCATATACTACGAAATAGGTATAACCAATACCTAGGTCATGGGAATAAACAACAGCAGGTTCTTCAAATCCCATCTTTGCTGCCAGTTGCCTCGCTGCTTCATTAGCCTCATCTCCATATGGAACCGGAAGAGAAAAACTCAGTTGAACTGCTCCATCATTTAAGGTATCACCATATGGTTTAGCTTTGGTTAGATCAACCTTTTCAATTTCATTCATTACTTGTCACCTCCAAGCATCAATTGAATAAATGGATTAAAGTAACCCTTATCTTTCTTAGCTACTCCGTCTAGACCTTTTCCACCAGTTCTCATCCTTCTTACTCCACCAAACTTACCCTGCTCAATTGTTTGGAAAAGACCATCTTTTTCAATCTGAACAAGTAGGTCGTTGGCCTTATCAAGAACTTCCTGCGCTCTCTTTTGGATTACTCCACCTTCCTTGAACTCAATTTCATCACTTAAATGTCTAGCATTATTGAAAATGTATTTGGCATTTTCAATTGATAAATACCTATCATGAAGATGAGGAGTATGAATTGCTTCAGTTAACATTCCAAGAAGTTGAATTCCCTGGTTTGTCATAATTGATACCATATTAAACATAGCATTTTGAATGTGACCCTTGTAGATGTTACCAGTCATAAACTTTGTTGGAGGCATATACTTAAGGGGTGCATCTGGGAAGATTTCCCTTGCCATTTGAGCTTGAGCTAACTCAAGAAGGAACCCATCTTCCAGAGTTGGATCCATCTCGAAAGCATGCCCAAGACCCATTTGCTCTTCTGGAAGACCAGCTTTTAGAGCAAATTGCTCATTGATAAATTGAGAAGCAAGTACTGTATGAGCCGCTTCCACAGCATCATCAGTTGTTAGGTAATTATCCTCTCCTGTATTTATAATGATTCCTGCATATCCATTTATTACCCTGGAGAAGTACTGATCCACTAGGGTTCTTTGCATGTTTATATCTCTAAATAAGATTCCATAAAGGGCGTCATTAAGCATTACATCAAGTCTTTCAAGAGCACCCATAGCAGCGATTTCAGGCATGCATAAGCCTGAACAGTAATTTGTAAGTCTAATGTATCTTCCAACTTCTTCTCCAACCTCATCAAGGGCAGCTCTCATAAGCTTAAAGTTCTCTTGTGTGGCATAGGTTCCCCCAAATCCTTCAGTGGTTGGTCCATGAGGAACGTAATCAAGAAGTGATTGACCAGTGGTTCTGATAACAGCAATAATATCTGCTCCCTGCTTTGCAGCAGCCTTGGCTTGTACTATATCTTCATATATATTTCCAGTTGCTACGATTACATAAAGGTATGGCTTTTTACCTTCACCAAGGGTTTTTATATAATCTTCTCTCTTAGTTCTGTTTCCTTTAATTCTATCTACAGTCTCTTGGGCAATAGAATGGATAACATCCTTTATTTCCCCTTCATCCTTAGCAGGAAGTCTAGTGATGTCAACTTCTCCCAGGGAGATTTTCTCTGCGATTTCCTGAGGGCTTAATTCAAGGTTAAGCATGGCATTTCCAATCCAATAGGCTGCCCCTCTCTCCAAGCCTCCTCCTTCTTTTATATTGTCCACCACCACATTGGGAAGTGGTTTCCCAATTTCATCAACTCCATCAACACCAAGAAGTCTAACAATAGTTCTCTCAGTAGAAACAGTTGTGTGTTCATCGATGAAAAGCTGAATATCTTCAGCAATGTTTCTAGCTGACTGCCTTGAACTATTAATTTTTGCTATATCTAGATTCAGTTTTGACAATAATCTCACTCCTTTCATTTCTTATTTGTCTTTATCAAGAATATCTTCTGCTATTCTTAGTATTTCATTCTTTAAGCCCATGATACGAGCTATATTTAAGGCGTCCCTGGGGATTGGCGCTGATTCGTCAACAATCCTTAATCTATAGTCCATATACTTATTAACAATCTCCATTCCATCAGATGTCTTTAGTTCTTCCTCTATGGAGTCTATATCTATTTCTGATAGGCCAACAACCTGTAGGTGTTTAACACCAGGAATATCAGCCACATTGTCATAGTGGGTTGTAAGGAGGGTAATTGCAGGTTTATCCATTAGGTATTTTACTATGGCCTTGGATATGGCATACCCCTCTTCAGGATTAGTGCCCCTGGCCAGTTCATCCACTAGTATCAGTCCCTTTTCATTGGCTCTTCTCATGGCTTCACTTACCACTCTAACCTCTCCACCAAAGGTTGATAATCCACTGTCTGTGGATTGCATATCTCCGATGGATGATTTTATATATAAGCTAAGTCCAGTCTTCATCTCCTTGGCTGGAACGTAAAGTCCATAATGGGCCATGGCACTTAGGAGTCCAATCAGCTTAAGACTTATGGTCTTGCCACCCATGTTGGCACCTGTAATGCAGACTACCCCTTCTTTTAGTTCCATACTTATGGGGGTAAACTTAAGATTTTTGGTCTTCAAAAGGTCAGAAATCTTTGGATGAACACCCTCCTTTATGGAAATAACATGCTCATCAATTATCTCTGGCTTCACTCCGTCTATATCCACTGCAAGTCTGGCTTTGGCTAATGCTAAATCAAGCTTTCCTATGGCAAGAATATTTCTGTATAATTCTCTTCTTCTCTTGCCAACCTCTTTTGAAAGCATTTCCCTAATTCTCATTTCTTCTCTTTCTTCCTTATCTCTAAGAAGGAGTAGCTCTCTTTCAGCATTGGTCAACTCTTCTGTGGGAAGGATTGTAAACTTAATATTAAGATAGGTTTCTGATACATAGGTTAGGTAGGGGTAAGTCTTTAAGGTTTTTAGTAATTGCTTGTTATCCCTTACCACAACAACGGAATTATCAGGTCTAAGATCAAGGTTTAAGTCTTCCTTAACCTTGTCCTTGATCCATTTCTTTTCTAACTTTATTATTCTATCTTTTTCCTTCTTCTCATTTCTAATATTTCTTAAATCCTCAGAATAGGCATCATAAATATAGAAGGTTGAGATTTTAGTATCCTCAGGATCAAGAAGTTCTTCAAGTTTTTCAATCATCTCAATTCTTGTTTCAGGAAAAGAAGGCATGTCATATTTATTGAGTAAAACTTCAAGTTCTCTTAAGAACATGAGAAAATTCTTGATTTCAAATAATTCAACATCAGTAAGTATAAACCCATCCATGGATCTTTTAACGGATTGTCTTAAATCCTTTATATGACTTAAGATATTGTTGAATTCTCTTCTAATCTGATTGTTTCTTATAAAGGGTAAATAGCTTTCCACAAGATCAAGCTGCTCTTTAAGTCTTTCTTCCTTACCCCTCTCATAAGCCTTCATCCTTGATTTAAACATGGCTCCATAGGGGGTTAGGGTATTTAGTTTATTCATAATATATTGAAAATCTATGGCAGCTTTTGTATTTTCATCCATAAACATACCTATTCACCTCCAAGCATTAGATCCATTACAGGTATGTCAGTAATATATGCTCTCATTTTTTCTAAAAATTCATGAGGTTCAAAATAGTATCCAGATGGGGAATAAGGATTTATTGTAAGTCCAATTAAATTTATTGGATGTATTACCCTAATCTTGATTCCTATTCTTCCAAAATGAAGATAATCCCTTGGTGCAATAAAGACCTTGGTTCCATCTGATATAACTATGGTTACATCCTTATAGGCTCTGGTGGATCTAGTTAGATCCTCCAGGGTGCTTTTCACCAATGATCCAGGAATTATCAAGTACTTTGAATCCTCATCCAGTTCCTGACCTATCTTATTGCCTGCACCTAAGGCAGTTTCCAATTTGATATCTTCTACTTGACCACTCTTTGTAACCACACAAAGTCTATTCTCTTCAAGTAATGATTTGAGAAGATCTCTGTCTTCTTCATCCACAGGTGGTAGATTAAGTAATTTTACTGTATGAAGGGTTTCTTCAATTACCCTCTTATAGTCCCTGGAAATTACTGCTCCAGTTGAGAGAATGGTAGCCTGGGAAATTGTTGGTGCAGCAGATGTTTTTCTATCCAAGGCTCCATCAATTATGGTGAATTTAGCTCCCAAATCTAGCATATCAAGACAAACTTCCCTTATGTCTCTTAGGCTCTGAGGCCCAGCAATCTGAATGTATCCTGGAGATCTTACCCTCCCAATAATTACATCCCCCAGGGGAGTTCTAAATCTAGTTACCTTTAGAATTTCAACAGATGCATCACCCATAGCCAAAAGACCAGTAGCTGTTGCAACTATGGTACCTTCCTCTGCATAGATTCTCGGCTTTTCAGTATCACTAACCACATCTAAAGATTCCCCATCACGACCAATAGAGGTCATCCCTATTGGGATGCCCTCTTCAATGGCTTCACTTATTAGTTGGTTAAGGGTTACAGTTTTTCCTGTGTTCTTTCCCATACCTACTATGGATATTATTTTATACTTATCCCCTATCAGGCTTAGTAAAGACATGGCCACTCCTTATTTGTTGTAGTTATTACTTCTTTCATGACGTTCTAAATAGCTTGGCTCAAGATTTTTAATCTCAGCGCCTTCCATTAATTCTGCAACTCCTGAAGAAGTACTCTTCTTCTTACCTTGGCAAGTGTCACATTGACATTCTTCTTCAAGATGATTTGGTTCAGCATAAGTTGTTATTATTCCCTCGTAGTTTCTAAGAACAATCTTATTAGGAGATTGAGATATTAAGTATTGAGGCATAACAGGAATCTTTCCTCCTCCTCCAGGTGCATCAACTACAAATGTAGGTACAGAGTATCCTGAAGTATGACCTCTTAGAGCTTCAATTATTTCAATTCCCTTAGAAACTTTAGTTCTAAAGTGTTCAATTCCCATGGAAAGGTCACATTGGTAGATGTAGTAAGGTCTAACTCTCATCTTTACAAGACCATGCACCAAATCCTTCATAATGTGTGGACAGTCGTTTATTCCTCTTAATAATACTGATTGATTACCTAATGGAATACCAGCATCAGCCATTTTTCTACATGCTTCTATGGTTTCAGGTGTTATTTCCTTTGGATGGTTAAAGTGTGTATTTAACCAAATTGGGTGATACTTCTTAAGCATATTAACCAAGTCATCAGTAATTCTTTGTGGCATAACAACTGGTGTTCTTGTTCCTATACGAATAATCTCAACATGGGGGATCTCTCTTAATTTTTTGATGATGTATTCCAATCTATCATCGCTAACAAGAAGAGCATCTCCTCCTGAAAGAAGTACATCTCTTACCTGTGGTGTGTTTCTAATATATTCAATTGCCTTGTCAATTCTCTCCAGTGGGGCACCCATATCATGTTGACCAGCAAATCTTCTTCTTGTACAATGCCTACAGTACATTGAACATTGGTCAGTAATTAGGAATAATACTCTGTCAGGATATCTGTGAGTCAATCCTTCAACTGGTGAGTCAGCATCTTCATGTAATGGATCTTCCATGTCAGATGAAGAGTTATGAGTTTCCATTATAGTTGGAACAGCTTGCATTCTAACTGGACACTTTGGATTATCAACATCCATTAGGGATGCATAGTATGGAGTAATTCCTACTCTAAACTTCTTAAGTACTTCTCCTATAGCTTCTTCTTCATCAGGAGAAAGATTTATAACCTGCTTTAGGGTCTCAACATCAGCAACTCTATTTCTTACTTGCCATTTCCAGTCATTCCACTCTTCTGGAGTTACATCCTTCCATAGAGGTATATCCTTATAATTTCTCATATCTATTATCTTCCTTTCAAAAGTTTTCTATCTTCTTCTCTTAAGCGTATAGATCAGTGAAAATCTTTCTAAGTGTTTCAGACTCTCTCATTAGGTTTAGTGAAATAGCTGCATGGCCCTTAGTATATCCATTACCAACTATCATATTAACGTCTTTACCAACACCTTCTGCACCAAGAGCAGCTTTTGTAAAGCTTGTAGCCATGGAGAAGAAGTATACAGTTCCATCATCTTTAGTTATAAGGATTGAGCTCATCTCTGTATTAGGAATATTTACTGTGTTAATAACAATATCAGCCATCTCTCCATTTGTAACAGCCGCAACCTTTTCCATTACTTCCACTGCGTTTGTAGCATCAGCAATGATGTACTCATCTGCAAGATTTGCTTCTCTTACTCTTTGGATAGTCTTTTCTCTACTGCCGATACAAATTACCTTGCCTGTAACTCCAGCTCTTTTCTTTGCTTCATATAGGCAAAGCATCCCACTCTTACCAGTTCCACCAAGAACTACAACTGTATCTCCAGGTTTTACTAATTTTGCAGTTTGAGCAGGTGCTCCAGCAACATCAAGTACTGAAAGTGCTAGGTTCTCTGGCATGTCAGCAGGAATTATTGAATATATTCCTGATTCAAATAGGATAGCCTTACCCTTAATGTCAACTTGATCGATTTCTTTTCTAATTTCACCAAATTCATCAATTCTAAGAGGAGTTAATGATAGAGAAACTAGAGTTGCAATCTTATCTCCAACCTTAAGTTCAGTTTTTCCTTCAAGAGCTGGTCCTATTTTCTCAATTACACCAATAAGCATTCCACCAGACCCCGTTACTGGGTTTTGGTGTTTTCCTCTTTCTGCTACGATTCCAAGCATAATCTCTTTAATTTTTTCTATGTCTCCACCAGCTTGCTCCTTGATTTGTGTAAAGCTTGCTGAGTCTACGTTAAGTGTTTTAACGTCTATAAGTATTTCATTGTCATAAATTTCCATGTCATTATCAATTTTAAATGCAGGTTGTGGTAATACTCCCTTTGGTTCAATAACTCTGTGTGTTCCGTATGGACATCCTTTTTTCATAGTATTCCTCCTTTGTTTTTTCTACTCTTAATACAATGCAAATTATGTGCCAACATTTGATTGTTAGAAAAATGGCTAATTGGTGTGGTTTGAGCTAAAAACTCTTACAGGAAAAGGTTTTAGTGCCCATTTTTCGGCTTCTTTCTACATAAAAACCCTGTTAAATCAGTGTTTACAGGGTTTTAATATCGTATTTATTGAGTTTGTATTGTAGAGTTTGTCTTGGTATATTTAAAATTTCTGCCGCATGGGTTATGTTTCCAGCTGTTTGTTTCATAGCTTCAGCTATATAGTTTTTTTCAGTTTCCTCAAGCAATTGATTCAGGTTAAGATTTGATTTTTTCTTGCCTTTTTTTACTAAGTTCTTCTTGATTTTTTGAGGGATGTGCTCAAGATCAATTATTTCCACATCGTATAGGTTCATTATACCTTCAATTAAATGCTCTAGCTCTCTAACATTTCCCTCCCAGGGATAGTCCATGAAAATACTTAGAACCTTCTTAGATATACCCTTGGTATTTTTCCCCAACTGTACATTAAACTTGTCTATAAAGTGGTGAGAAAGTATTTCTATATCATCTTTCCTATCCCTTAGAGGAGGTATATCAAAGCTTATTACATTAAGTCTATAGTATAGGTCTTTTCTAAGTTGACGCCTTTCTATGGCCTCTTCTGGTGGTATATTTGTTGCAGCAATTATTCTAACATCAACGTTCTTTATCTTGGTTCCCCCAACCCTTCTTATGTTTCCATCCTGAAGCACCCTAAGGAGTTTTGATTGGAGCTCCAGGGGCATGGAGTTGATTTCGTCAAGAAATATGGTTCCACCATTGGCCAGTTCAAATAATCCTGGTCTATCCTCTGCTCCTGTAAACCCACCCTTAGTAGTTCCAAAGAGTATCCCTTCCAATAGATTAGAGGGTAGGGCAGCGCAGTTTTGAGTTATGAAAGGATTGTGACGTCTCTTTGATCCATTGTGTATGGAGTGGACAAAGAGTTCCTTACCAGTTCCAGTATCTCCCGATATTAAAACAGGGGCATCCCCTTGGGCTGCCTTTCTTGCCAAAGCCTTAAGCCTTATTATTTCATTGTTATTCCCAACTATATCAAAGAAAGTATAAACTGCTTCTTCCCTTGAATCTCCCTTCTTACTGGTAGACCCAGAGTATAGCTTATCCTGTAGGTCCACTATCTTTTCAGAAAGCTCCCTAACCTGGGTAATATCCTTAGAAATTTCAATAGCCCCCATTATCTTTCCCATACTCTTTATGGGGATGGAAGAGTTGATAGTGGTGATTTTTTCTCCCTTGTAATTCACAAATGTCTGTTCCCTTCTTAGTATAGGTTCACCAGTTCGGATTACAGTTAGTAGGGTTGAAGTATTCTCATCCAGAGATGGATATATTTCTATTAAGTGTCTTCCCACTGCCTTCTTAGGATCAACACCATCTATCCTTTTGGCAAAGTCATTGTAGTATAGAATCTTACCTGAAGCATCGATCATATGTAATCCTTCTTCAAGATAATTAAATATTTCTTCAATGTTTTCCTTTAAAAATATATCCTTCATGGTATCATCCTTTCAAAAATGATCTACGCCCATTTTTCGGCATTATGCGCCGAATATCGGGCAGGTTTTCCCCTGCCCCTTCTTAGTTTTATTTTATACTAGATTTCCTTTAATTGCTAGCTTTTCTTCTTTTTATTTCTATAACCAACTAAGGTTCCAAAAGCAATAAACAAACCGCCAATAATTATTACATATATACTATTACTTTCTGATGTTTTTGGTAAGGTTGGTGTATCAGTATCATCATCCTCATCAACATTTGGAACTCCTCCAGGAGTATTATCGTTTATTTCAACTTCTTCTTTTTCCTCATCAGGTTCTTCCTCATTTTCAGTAGCTTCTTCTTCATTATCTATTGGTACTTCTTCTTCATCTTCAGGATCCCCTGATTCCTCTGGTATTGGGAAAAATGGTGGTGAATACCTATTTTCAATAGTCAATCCATCACTTGATATAACCTTATAATAATATGTTGGAACCTCAAACTCATCAATTGAATACTTGTACTTTCTACCAGCAAGATCTGTTTCATCCAGCTCTGTCCATGTATGTGATGATTTGCCATCTTCAAATATAACCGCTTCCCCTACAGCTTCTTTACCTTCACCTGAGATCTGTCTATAAAGCTGGATCCTAACCGTAGGCTTTATACTTCCCCCACCAATCCACTCTTTGTATCCTGTAACTTCAATTTGTGGTATAATATACTGATTTATTATGGTTAAAGGATCTTCATCACTTGTTGATAAATAATTAACAGGAGTTTCTACTTCCTTTATCCAGTAATCATAGGTGTTTCCATTAGTATCTGTTACAGCCATATCTTTCCAAGAATACTGATAGTAACCAGCCTCTAGTACCACAGGTTCTCCAATAGATTCATCTTCACCACCAGCTATCTTCCTATACAATTGTAGTTCAATTGAATCAGGTCTATTAAAGTCTCCATCCTTCCATACTTTTCTACCTACAATATCAGTTACTGGTGATTCATAGGTGTTTGTTATGGTAAGATAATCATCTGATACTAATCTTTGATAGTTTTCAGGAACCTTAACCTCGTCAACAGTATAGGAGTAGTCTTTACCGTAGTGATCAGTCTTATCTAAATTGCCCCAAGTGTAATTGAAAGTGCCCGGTGCCAATTCCACAGGATCACCAAAAGCAGAGCTATCTCTAAATAATTGAAGATGTATAGTAGGTTTGACTACTGGTCCACCTACCCATTCCTTGTTGCCTGTAATTGATATCTTAGGACTTACATATTTATTAGTTATGGTAAGACCATCATCAGATATGCTCTTCTCATAGAATTCAGGTGTTTCTACCTCATCTACAGAATAGTTGTACCTTTCACCAAACTCATCATACTCATAAAGATTTTCCCATGTGTATGACCAGGAGTCTTTTTCACTGCCATCAAGACTTACAGGTTCTAGATATTTATCACCATTTCTATAAAGTTGAAGTTCTATCTCCCCCTTTACTTCAGGACCTCCATCCCAGATCTTTCTGCCACTTATGTCTAATTTCTTTCTAATATTCTTAATATCCAGCTTAAAAGAGTTCTCTTCGTTATTATTATATGATTTGTTTACATTGACCACAAAGTCTTCTGGCCACTCTTCTGCGTCTGGCCAACTTGTACTTTCTTGTGGCCAGTCATTCCAATATTTAGGTGATATATATCCTCCTGGCGCTTCAATCTCCTTAATGTAATATGTCCTTAAGGGGAGATTTGATATTGATAAAATCCCATTACTAGTTTCAAAGTCATCCCCAAACTTAACATATTCACCATTTAAAATATACCATAGTTGGAATTTAGCATTAACTTTTTCTATTAACTTGTTTTCATCATCTTTCTTTGAAATCTCCAATTTACCTTTTTTAGGATCTACATTTCCTCCAATGGATGAAAATTGCCTAACATTAACCTTTGATGTTTCCTTGGAAATCATGGTGTAAATATTCCCTACAAATTCAGCCTTATTATTTATCTGGCCTTCCTTTGAGGTTACAACAGTCTTATAATGAATCTCATACTTGTATTCAATAGTTTCATGAAAATCTATTATAAGAGTATTTCCTTCTTTGCTAAAAGAGTATAAAGAAGAATCTAAAAGCTCTCTTGAGGTGCCTTTATACTTATATACTTTTAAACTATCATTTAAATAAACCATTCCATGGCTTATAGTATCCTTTACACTTGCATTCTCTATTACAGATAGAGACTCATTTATGGTTATTAACCAATCAAGTTCATCTCCTGAATAGACATTGCTACCACTTACATCTAACATTTTTTTGTCTAAAACACTATTATACTTATCATAACTTACACTGGCTGAATAAGGATATTTTTCATCCCCAACATTAAGTGATGCCCTATTTGTATAAGTATTCTGGGACTTATCAGGTACTGTGGTTAATAATGTTAGTACATATCTCTCCTTAACCTCATCCTTAAATGTTATTGTAACAGTCTTCTTATCCTCACTTAAATTAACATCATACTCTGCTACATCTAGGGTCTCACCAATATTGGTGCTTCCATTGGTATTAACTGAATAAGTCCTAATTCTTATACTTTCTGAAATTATTTCCCCTTCATAGCTGATTGTATCTACAATTTTTACTCCATTTCCTAGATCCTGTTTTAGATAATTTGTATATATATTCCATTCAATGAGTCTTTCATATCCACTGTTCCATCCAGTCACAAGACTATCATTTACTTTATTAACCCTTCTCCCATCTTTTTTCCCACTATTCCATGATGATTCTATAACCTTATGCTCTGCTGTTCTATTCAGGTCTATGATTCTTTCATTAATTGTCTTGCCTATAAATGCTGCAGTGTTTTTATAGGTTCTATCACTACTTGTATTCTCTTCAATCCCTTTCTCAGGGTCAAAGGATGTCTTATAGGTAATACCTATCCTATCGTTTAATCCACTTACTTCAATGTTTATAAACTCAATTATAAAGCCTTGATTGTAACTAGTTATTTCATTAAGGGTATTTGGAGATAAAGTATAATGAGTATCCTTTAATAGTACTGTATTCCCCAACTTAACAACCAAGCTATCCTCTAATAGTATTAATCCCTTATTGGGGAATGTATCAACTATCTTTAGTTCTTTTATGGCTTCTCTAATGGGATTAATACTTAAACTCCAAGAAATTGTTTTACTATTGTAGTCTATTGAGTTATAGGACTTACCATAAGAATTATTTGGAATGCTAACGCTTACTTCCTTACTAACTCCTGTCCCCACTCCAGTTCCTTCTAGGGAAACATTGTTTTGATAACTGTTGATGTTAAAGTCTTTTATTATTGTCTTATATTGAACTTTTACATACTTACTATCTAAGTTTCCAAGATCTATTCTGAGTGTAGTTGAACCATCTACTCTTATGCTGTCTTCAGCTAAATTAATCTTATTATTATTTACATCAAAGATTTTAATGCTGCTAACATCTAACTCCAAGCCTGCAGGAATACTGTCAATAATAACTGCATTTTCAATTGGATGTTTTGCTTTATTTATATGAAGGGTCCAGTTTATTTCCTTAAAGTTATAATTAACAGTTGCTAAACCAGATTTATCAAGAATTGTATCTCTTGATACAGTTATTTCTTTTTTCCCCTCGCCTATCACTAGTTCAGAATCTCTTAAAATAGCCTTATTTTCAAAACTATTATCAACCTGATAAAACCCTTCATTTACTGAAGCATAGTCAATACTAGTGACGAATTTAATTCTATAGGCTTCACTTGATGTTATTTTTCCAAGATTTATTGGAAAACTTTTAAAAATGATATCCTCTTGTAATGTCTCTGCCCAATTATTCCCTGTTCTTGTTAACTTATAAATTTGAATTGAACCATCTTTTACACTTAAACCCTCTGGCATAACTTCTTCAATTATTGCATGTGAGATTTCTCCACCTGCCTTATTTACATCTATGAACCATTGAATCTCATTATCACTTAGTTTAGTACCATCTTTCTCAATGAAGTCACTCCTACTTATTCCACTTACAGTTGAGACTGCTGGAAGAACCTTCTCTTCATACTTTAGAGTTGCATTATTTGTAAATTGATTTTTTGAATAATCAATGATATCGGTTTTATAAAAAATCCTATAACCTTCATATGCTGATATACTAGGAAAGATAATTGGAAAACCATCTTCACTTAGAACCCCATCCCCTACTATACCTCCTTCATATTTCATCCCATCATACCCAATAGTAAGTTCTTTTATTATAATATCTCTAGGAGTTGATAATCCCTCAGGTACAATATCGCCTAAGCTTACATTAGTAATGGTTCTGCCTTCTGTGTTAAATACATCAATAGTCCAGGTAATTGATTTTGCATCCTTAGTGGAATCAGCCACCCCAGTTTTGGATATGGCTGCTGCATCAGCTGTTGGTTTTAATATAATTGATACTTCTTTGTTAACAGAATCAATAAAAGGTACTATTAAATTTACATCTTCCTTAAACTTTTCAAGGTTAAACTCAAATCCAAACTCAACAAATCCATTTCTTACTTCAGATTCCTTAAGATTATCATTGAAGGTAAAAGTTAATAATCCACCTATAAGGCTATACTTTCCAACAACTAAATCTCCATCAACAACTATATCTTGATCTTTCCAGTCTCTATCAAATTTAAATACATCGGGTACTTGTATGCTTGCAAAGTCTCCCTCATTAACATCTATTTCCACCGTATTCCAATCATATCTAATGGAGTATTGGGTGTCTTCCTTAATATCTATTACTTCACCCTCACCAATTTCTCTATTTCCTTCTTTTAGGTATTGGAAGGTAAATATCTTCCCTAAATCTTTTGGTTCTGATAGTATTGTTATTAATTCACCTCCACCTTCTTCTAAAGGAGCTACCTGTTCCAACTCACTTTCTATAAGATCTAAGGCATAACTAATATCCGTCATAGGAGCAATTATATTTTGTACTATAAGTGATAGTAACAATACAATCATAATCTGTAATTTAACGCTCTTCTTTATCATTTATATATCTCTCCCTTAACATAGCAAAATAAACCCATTTTCTTCTATGGATTAACAACCTAAATAACTTTCTCTATTATGTTATATATTTACAGGAAATAAATATACTCAATTTTTGACCTTTGATGGTCTAATTATTGACATAATAAAAAAACTACACGTAAAATGTAGTTAAATTATTCTATCAATTGTTATCAATTCAATTCCGTGGGGTTCTAGATAAATATTTAAGTCAAGTTTGTTATCAGTGGTAATGCTACTTATAGATATCTCTGGTCTTGATATAGCTTTTAAATATTCTACTTCCTGGGAGCTCATATTCTCTGGCATACCCATATCTATCCACTTGTCAAAAGCTGATCCGGTTTTTCTATTCAACCGATACCTTGTAATCTTATACTGTCCTTCTAAATCTCTAAGCTTAAAATTATATTGGATATTTGACTCCTCCTGGTAAATTTTATACCTTTCCTTTTCGCAAAGGGCAGAGATATCTCCATTTTGGTATGCCTCATCAAAATACACAAAATTATATGAAATAATTTGATAACTGTCGCCTTTCCTTGTTACCAGATATCCATCACTTTCATCAACTACCTTATCACCAAGCTTATTTAAAAGTTCAAATGCATAATAAGAAGGTTTTTTTATTCCATCCTTATTAACCAGACCAAAACCTCCGTGAAAATGTGATAATCCCAATTTAAACTCTTCAAACAAATCAGTAAAAGCCCAATATCCAATCCCTTTAGATAAATCTCTGCTATGCAATAAATTTCTAACAAGATAAGTGGCAACAAACATGGTATCATTAACCGGATTTCTTGAATTAGTTGAAGTGCCCCACTCAGTTACGAATATGGGTATATCAATATTATGACTATTTAATAGACTATTGATTCTTTCTAAGGTGGTCTTGCTGTGATCCTTCTTATGGTAGGCCCTCTTTAACACATGGGCAAAGCTCATAATCGAATCTCTTCCTTCCTCAGTTTGTAGCAACTTAATTTTCTCATCCATATCTTCTGAGTCCATTGGTATATAGTCAGGGTAAATGTGAATAGTCAAAAAGTCTAATGGTGTATTTGTATTTACTGTGTACTTAATAAAGTTATCTAAAAAGCTTCCCTCCCCAATTGATCCATGGGTGACTGAAGGGCCTCCTACCTTAATATCATTTGAAATCTCTTTTACCGCCATAACAGTTTGTCTATAAAAATTAAAATATGAATCCCTTCCACCTATCCAATATAGTCCTTCAATCTCAGGTTCATTCCATACTTCAAAATACCAGGTATTAACTTCTTCCTGCCCATATCTATTTATACAATGTCTCAATAAGCTCTTAACCAAGTCAGTCCAAAGATTAATGTCATTAGGTTGAGAAATATTACCTTCCCACCAAAATATAGTTCTATTCAGACTACTTATTTCGCTTGGCATAAAACCCAGCTCAATAAATGGTTTTACACCATTTAACAGTAAAAAATCAAACAGATCATCCAAATATGTCCAATTATATTTAACATTACCATCCAAATCCACATTGTATATCATCATTTCATCACAGAATATCCCGTGAAATCTCGCGTATTTAAACCCTATGATATTCTGTATCTCTCTAAATTGTTTTCTCCAAGCATCTCTTAGACCTTCATGTGCTCTACCAAAGGTTATTATTTTGTTCCAGGTCTTATTTAGTTCCTTAATGGACCTAGAACTAATTTCTACAGTTCTTATTTCATCAAGATAAGTAGTGTCAGTATCTTCCTCCTTATGTTTATCTAAATACATATAAAGCTTATTCAAGACTTCTTTTCTTTCAATATCGAAATATGAAGGACTCTCTGAACATGTGCCTATCTTAGAAAATATTCTCTCAGTATGACGATTTCTATAATCCCCAGGTGTGCACCCATGTTCCCGTTTAATCAACCTAGATAATGATTTTAAATTAGGAAACCCACTTTCATAGGCTATTTCTGTAATAGTTTTATTTGTTTCAATCAACAAAGTTACTGCTCTTTGAAGTTTCTTTCTATCAATATACTCCTGAAATGTGAATCCAATGGATTCCTTAATAATTCTAGATAGATAATGAACACTTAAATCATTCTTATCTGCCAATTCACTAAGTGTTATTCCCTTTTCATAGTTTTCATCAATGTCTTTGAGAATTCTATCTATTTTATCTTTACTAACAAATTCCTGAGATTTTTTGTTGGTTCCCTTGCTGGGAAAGTTTAGATAAAGATATCTTGCTAGTTTTAATAGTAGTTCCCCAGTAATAAAACTATAGCCCTTCTTTTTCTTGTTCAATTCCCATACTAACTTTGCCAATATCCATCGAATGTAATCATACTTTTTTTGAGAAAAATCATCGCTCTCAAAAGACTTACAATTAAACTCAAGGTCACTAAATCCACTAATAAATCTATTGAAAATATAGGGATCCATCTGCAAGGCAAGAACAGTGTTATTGGAGTTATTACTTGCTGTGCTATGAATGTCAGATGGGTTAATAATTATGAGATCCTTTTCTCTTAGTACATATACTTTATTATTAATATTAACTGTAATCTCACCTGACAGAACAAATAGAATTTCTAATTGTCTATGCCAGTGTAGCTTAAGCTCTTTAACTGAATGTAAGAAGATCTTAAAGGGCATGCCAATAACGTTATCAATAACCTCGTAATCGTAATCCATATCTCCCATCCTTCCCTAGTATTGTTGTTTATCACATATAATATCATAGGAAATACTGCTGTTCTATGGTAAAACTTGCTAAAATTAAAAGATTCGATGGTTATATTTTGTAATACAATAGGTTATTTTTTGACATAAAGAAAGAGACTAGCTTATCTAGTCCCTATTTTCTATTTCATTATTTCATCCACTGTGTCAATTAGTATTTTAGGTAATACTCCAAAAGAATATCCCATTTCAAGTCTTTCTGTAAATTTGTGGGCATCCTTTCCAAAAGGTCCAATATTTACAACAGGAAGATTTAGTTCCTGCATGTCCTTTAGTGGTAACTTGTATCTAACCCCAAACCCAGGCATATTTTCCTTAAGACTTTCAACAGCCTCTTCTTCCCTGGGAGCAGCAGCGTAGCTTAAATCAGAAATATATGGATAAAACTTCTTATTAACTATCTTGTATTTATCTCCTGCATTTTCTATTGCTTTGTCAACTGCATCTATGAGTTTCTTTTCTCTTTCATCTTCACCCTTTACAAATATATGAGGATAGTAGGGTGGTGAGAAATATGCTACTATGACAGGATCCTTATCACTCCACATGTTATGAACCATCTCTACCATCTTTAGGGCAAAAACTCTTTCATCCACCTTCTTATCCTTTACTAGTTTGCTTGAAAGTTCCACAATTCTTCTATCTAGCTCTTCTCCTTTTTCAGCTCTTACCCTTTCAAGTAGTTCCTTGTATGAGATCACCCTTGGTTTCCATGGAAGTTTTTCAAAAGGATAATCACTTTCCTTAGTATACTTTTTATAGTGGAGATTCAAGTCATCAATTGCATGACCAAAAGCCTTAGTAGCCCCTTTTATCATCTTTTCCATCACCTGATCAGGTGTTGAATTATGGGTTGCATAATTGAAGTAAAGGTAGGCATTTCTAGCAACTTGAACAGAGTATTCAGTTTTTAAATCCTGCTGTCTTAGTGTAATTGGTGGCAGGGACACTTCACCATCTGCCTTGTCACAGTATTCCATATTAAGATTGAATTCCCTGGTGATCTCAGCTGCAATTTGATTTGGATCCAAACCCTTATAGGGCTCTCCCACATGAGTTTCCTTGCCCGTTATGTAGAATGATGGCATGAGCTTACCCACGGTGCCAACATAAATGTATCTTGTCTCATCTCCCACATATCTAGGTGCAGAGTAGTCAGTGTCAACCACAGCCAGGTAATCATATCCCTTTTCCTTCTTAAGCTTCACTAGTTCTGGAACTATTGATAGCATTCCACCAGAGTTACCCTCTTCGTCACATACTGCAGCAAAAATTAGATTTCCCTCCAGCTCATCAATCTTCTTGGCATACTCCTCCATCATTATCATAAGAGTTGCAACACCGAACTTCATGTCAAATATTCCCCTACCAAAAATATAATTCCCTGATTCCAAATCTTCTCTAGCTTCTTTGGATAAGGAAACATCCTCTAATTTTTCCCTAAGTTCAAAAGGTCTTGTTGAGTATTCCTTAATATCTCCATAATCACTTATTCCAACTGTGTCAGTGTGGCCTATAAATACTATGGTCTTATTGCTAGTCCCCTTATTTCCCCTAATGGTTGCCAGTACTGACCTTCTACCAATAGGATCATCAATAGCCTGGATAAATCTCAAGCCTTCTGGATTTTCTCTGAAATAGTCTATGTTTTTAAACCAATTATAAATATAATCCACCACATCATTTTCTTCAGGACTTCCTACAACACTTAGTATTTTAGTCAATTCTATTGTCAGATCCTTTATCTTTTTCTCCATATGAGCTTTTCTCCTCCTAATGACTTATACTGATAATATACCAAATTCATATATTCTTGTGAACCATATGTAAAAATTAAAGATAGTCCCAAGTTAATTGTCCTTGATTACTATCTTTATCTATTACTGGTCTTATTATTTTTTTCTGTGATCTTATCCTTCTATTGATTGCAGAATTCTGCAGCAATACTTGCATAAATCAGAGTAGCTGGAAGTATTTGATCTATTTCAAATTCCTCTTCTGCAGAATGGGCTGTCTTAATATGTCCTGGGGCAAAAACAATGGTTGGAATATCCATGTATCTACTTATTAGTCCCCCATCAGTCCATGCTTTGAAATATGTGTATTCAGGTTTCTTTTTGATTATTTCCTCGGTAACTTTTCTAGTAATACTTACTATGGATTCATTTATATTAGTACTTAAAGCCTCATGAACATATCCTTCCTTCATTACACTTGGTTCCATTACCTTCAAGGTACATTTGAATTTCTCATCCTCTTTGGATAATTCATCAATTACATCCTGATAACCCTTGACAACCTCTTTATAGGTAATTCCTGGAACCCATCTTCTATCCAGAGTTACTGTACATTCCCCAGCAACTGTACTAGGCTGAGTGCCACCTTTTATAGTTCCATAATTCATTGAAGAGTATATCACTTCATCAGTACCCTCTATTTTAAAAACTTCCCTTTCAATCTCTGGAAGCAATTTTTCATTTACCCTTTGCATAAATCTAGCTGCCATATCTATGGCATTGATTCCATCCTTCTGACTTCCACCATGGACTGTCTTACCTTGAAAGAATAACTCAAACCACTCCAAACCCTTATGAGCCACGTTAATATGAAAATCTGTGGGTTCTCCCACTATGGCTGCGTCCACTTTCCAATTGCTCTCGATTAGGGATATGGTCCCTGCACTTCCTTCTTCCTCATCAATTACTCCAGCAAATACAAGATCTCCATTAAGTTCTACCTTGGCTCTTTTTAATGCAATCAAGCTAAAGGCCATACATGCCAAGGGACCTTTCATATCAACTGCGCCCCTGCCAATAAGCTTATTACCCTTAACCTTAAGGTTCAGGGCATCTTCCATATCATAAGGAGGGACAGTGTCTGTATGACCTGTTAGTAATAAGTTCTTTCCCTTTTGTTTACCTTTTAGTCTTCCTATTACATTGTATCTTCCATCTACAACATGCTCCAACTCCGCATGAATCCCTTCACTTTTAAATAGGTCATAAAAAGCTTTGGCTACATTAGTTTCTTGATTTTTAAGTCCACTGTAACTGGGTATCGCTACTACTTTTTTAATAAATTCAATTATTTCATCCTGGGAAATTACTGATTGTAAAATACTTTCAATATTCTTCAATATCATGACCTCCTCTATTTAAGCCCTTCTTCATCTATCATATCTATATGGTTAAAACATTAAATACATAAGGATATCTATCAACTAACTTATTTTTAGCAAAATCACATTTTTCTGGATCCTCATATATTCCAAATACACTGGATCCACTTCCACTCATTAGGGAACCCAAGGCACCTAACTCAATCATTATTTTCTTTATTTCATCTATTGCAGGATATAAGGGAAGGATTGCATCTTCCATCACATTACCTATGTTTTTTGCCACCTTAATTAGGTTGTCATCTTCTATATGCTTAATTAAACTATCAATAGGTAACCTTTCATCCTTCATCCTTAGTAAGCCATAGGCAAATCCACTGGATATTTGGATTCCTGGATTGATAAGCAAGATACTCTTGTCTTGAAAGCTCTTTATTGGGGTAAGCTTTTCTCCAATCCCCTCAGCAAGGGCTGTTCCACCAAGGAGACAAAATGGTATATCTGCCCCTATGGTTCTACCTATGTCCATTAGTTCTCTGATACTAAGTCCCAAACCCCATAACTCATTTAAAGCTAGAAGGGTTGCAGCACCATTACCACTACCACCAGCTAAGCCTGCTGCAACAGGAATTCGCTTACTCACCTTAACTGCTATCCCTGCTTTTGAATTTGTAATATCTGATAGTTTTTTCCATGCTTTATATATAAGATTATCTTCATTAAGAGGCACACTATTATTGTCACATTGAATACTTGCTCCAGTTTCTTGCCCCTGGAATATTAGCTGATCTGATAGACTAATTTGTTGCATTACACTTCTAATTTCGTGATATCCATCAGGCCTTTTATTCAATACATCCAAAGCAAGATTTATCTTCCCATAACTTTCTATATAAAATTTCAAAGTTATCTCTCCTACAAGTAAATTTTTACAAGACAATTATACCATAAATATAATTATAGGAATACAGACATAACAAAACCTACCGCTAGGTAGGTTCAGATGTTATGATATTTTAATTAGTCTGTCTGATTCTTCACAGATGGTAACTTCCACTGTCGATGTAAGTACATCTGAGTAAGTGTATGATACCATTCGCGAGCTTTCGTACTGGTTACATATCCTTACTGTAAATAGGTTTGGATAAGCAGATTCAAGTACTCCTTCTCTTATAGTTGTCTTTTTTCTACCTCGGTTTGCTCTGAGAATTACTTTTTTGCCTATGCATCCCTCTAAGTCTTTTCTAATTTGAGCTACACTATTCATACTAATAAAGAACCACCTTCCATTTATTTCTCCCGTACATTCGGGGACAGAAGGAGTGTATTAGGGACACTCATCATGAAATTAGTATAGCACATTATCAAGATTTTGTCAAACGAGCAAATATTATACTATTATAGGTTTTATTTGTCAATTAATCATAGCAATTTTTATTTTAAATTTTTTGTAACAAAATAAATGTTGACAATTACACATATTAAGGCTTGTCCTCCCATAGGAAAAACCTCAGACTTCCTCTGAGGTTTCATTAACACAATATATAACTATACACCCATTAGTAGAGAAGCTATGGAAAAATAAACTACCAAGGCAACTGCATCTACCACTGTTGTGATTAGAGGAGCAGCCATAATAGCAGGATCAAGCTTGAATTTCTTAGCAGCAATAGGAGCGACACTACCCACCAATTTAGCAATTACTATGGTTACAATAAGAGTTAGGGATACTGTAAGGGAAACATTAAATCCAGCCTTGGTAATATACATTAGTCTTAAGAAATTAACCAAAGCAAGGGCAATTCCCACCACAACACTAACTCTAAACTCCTTCCACAATACCACTAGGATATCTCCCATCTCTATCTCCCCAGTGGCAAGACCACGAATGATTAGAGTTGAAGCCTGAGAACCAGAACTACCACCAGTGTTCATAAGCATGGGCATAAAGGATGCTAATATAACAGCTGAGCTTAATAGCTCCTCATAACTACTAATAATTCGCCCTGATATGGTAGCTGTTACCATCAGAATAAGCAACCAGCTAATTCTCTTCTTAGATAAGGTTATTACACTTGAAGATAAATATGGATCATCAGATGGTGACATAGCTGCCATTATCTGAAAGTCTTCTGTTGCTTCCTGTTCCATTACGTCCATAATATCATCAACTGTAATTATACCAGTGAGCCTATTCTCCTTGTCCACTACAGGTAAGGCAAGGAAACCATATCTTCTAAAGGTGTTAGCTACTGTCTCCTGATCATCATGGGTATTTACGTATATAATCTCATCTTCCATCAGGTCTTCAATTTTAGCATCCTCATTGGATACTACTAAGAGCCTTAAGGAAATTATTCCCTCTAGTTTCCTATTTACATTTGTTACATAACAAGTATATACAGTTTCCTTAGTTAGGCCAGTTTCCTTAATATGAACCATGGCTTCCCTAACGGTCATATTCTTCTTTAACTCCACATACTCTATAGTCATAAGACTACCAGCAGAGTCTGGTGGATACTTAAGGAACTGATTAATAAGTTTCCTCTCTTCACTACTACTTTGCGCTAATATTTTACTTACAATATTTGCAGGCATTTCTTCAAGTAGGTCTATCATATCATCGAAGAAAAGTTCATCTACAATATATTTTAATTCCTTATCTGTCATGGCATTTACTAAATCCAGTTGTTGCTCACTACTAAAATGAGCAAATACTTCAACTGCAAAATCCTTTGGAAGCATCCTAAATATTATTAGTATTGTGGCAATATCTAAATCCTCATCTTCAAGGATTTCAGCTATATCAACCTCATTCATTTCAGAAAGGATCTTTTTTACATCTACATATCTCTTTTGTTGAATAAGTTCAAGAATGTTTAATTCATCCATCTTATTCCTCCCTTTATTTAGACTTTGGAGGAACCACCAATCTCATGATAATTGTGGTTCCAGAATATCATTAAGTTTTTACTATCCGGCAAAGGACTCGAATCCACAACTATCACTCCCTTTTCTATATTCTAAACATCCAAGATGCAATTGAAAAATATACTAACAAGCTTGATGCATCAGCAATGGTAGTAATTAATGGTCCAGCCATTAAGGCAGGATCTAGTTTTAGTTTTTTTGCAACAATTGGAAGTATTCCACCTAAAACTTTTGCAATTATAACTGTTATTATAAGTGTTACAGAAACCAATATGGCTAGATTAAAATCTACTCTTTCAAGCATCACTAATCTTAAGAAGTTAATAAATGATAGGGAAAAACCCACCATTAAGGCAACTCTAAACTCTTTCCATAAAACCTTGGGTCCATCCTTTGGATAAATTTCACCTGTTGCAAGACCACGAATTATTAGGGTGGAACTTTGACTGCCAGAATTACCTCCTGTATCCATCAGCATGGGAATAAAGGATGTTAATATAACAACCGCACTTATTACTTCATCAAAACTTGTAATTATTGCCCCAGAGATTGTAGCTGATATCATAAGTATTAGTAACCAGAGAATTCTTTGTCTTGCAAGTTTAAATATCTTAGAATCTAAATATGAGTCTTCAGATGGACTCATTGCTGCCATAATCTGGAAGTCTTCTGTATCTTCTCTTTCCATAACATCCATAATATCATCAACTGTAATTATACCAGTAAGTCTATTTTCCATATCCACAACCGGTAAGGCTATAAAGTCATACTTCATAAACATTTCTGCAACTAGTTCCTGATCATCATGGGTATGGGCGTAAATTGTATCTTCATCCATCAAATCCCTTATTATACCATCATCAGGTGAACTTACCAAGGTTCTTAAAGTAATAATACCTTCTAGCTTTCTATTTCTATCTGTTACATAGCAAGTATAAATAGTTTCCTTAGTTAATCCAATATCTCTTATCCTATCAAGTGCTTCTTTTACAGTCATGCTTCTCTTTAGTTCAACATACTCTATGGTCATGATACTGCCAGCTGAATCCTCAGGATAATTGAGGAATTGATTAATTAACTTTCTCTCCTCCACACTGGAGTTAAGAAGAATCTTCTTTACAATATTGGCAGGCATTTCTTCCAGCATATCTATCATGTCGTCAAAAAATAGCTCATCCATAATATGTTTAACTTCATTATCGTTTAATGAACTAATAATACTTCTTTGCTTTTCTTTAGAAAAATGTGCAAACACTTCAACTGCTAAATCCTTAGGTAGCATTCTAAATATTAAAAGCAGAGATCCAGTATCAAGAAACTCATCCTCTAGTATTTCTGCAATATCAACTTCATTCATTTCAGATAGGATGGTCTTTAGTTCAACATATTTTTTCTCTTTAATAAGTTGTAATATAATTTCTTCGTTCATAACCCACCTCCCAAAATCTCAGGATTTTAGAAGCCAAAACAATAGGAGATGTTTATGGCTTCCTTACTTATTTCACTCTTATTTTCCCGACTAGGACAAGATTCCATATTCATCACCTCTTTCTAACCTTTATCATATAATTATACCATAAAGACCCTTGCAATATAATTACCTAGAGTAAATATTTGCAAGTAAAAAGCAGACCCTAAGGTCTGCCCATTTAAGAATATTAACAGCTTGATTGTACTCCATCAGGATACACAGAGAAACCTCTTCTTAACCAATTGTCGCTAAAATCAACTACGAAACTACCATAATTCTCAACAATTAGGTCCTCCATGATAAAGTTAAAATCTTCTACTTTGAATTCCATATCTTCATCTTTTTGCTCATCCAGAGCTAATCCAAATGTTGGACCACCTCAACCATAGCCTGCGATATAGATTCTTAATAATTTACTTGGATCTTTCTTATTAGCAAGAACCTTTGCAAGTTCATCTTTTGCTGGACTAGTTACTTCTATTTTCATGCTATTCCTCCTCTTCTTGTATACCCCCATATGGTATCTTATAATATTCTACAACATACTTATTCCCCTGTCAATACTATTTAAACCTTCTACCAGGAATAATAAAATCCACAAATCCCAATGCCAGTGCACCTAGTATAGCTCCCAAAAAAGATATGGAAAATCCTGATACTATATACCTGGTAAAATAAAGAATTGCTGCTGTCAAAATAAAGCCGGAAGCACCAGCTCCAAATGGAGATGCCTTTACCCCTATAAATTCAACAGCGGCATAACTTAATAAGCCTACCACAACTGCTGCTATGATAAGGGTTCCAAAACCACCACTTATTGAGAATCCCGGGGTTAAAAATGCTGCAATTCCTAATACTACTGCCGAAATTATTATTTTTATTATCAATGAAAAAATACCTTTTCTTCTCAAAATCATCCCTCCTGTGCTATTGATATCCTGAATAGGTAGCCTTTAAACAGCACACTATCCATAATTATTACAGATTCTGTAAAATAGAAAAAATTTAGCTAGACCTATTATTATTTATATGCTACTATATTACTATGAATTAAAAGGAGGGAAGTCTCAATGGAAATTAAAAAAGATATGCTTATCGGTGAGCTTATTAGGAAAAAACCTGAAGCTATAGAAATTCTTTTAAGATTCGGTATGGGTTGTGTAGGATGTCCATCAAGCCAAATGGAAAGTCTTGAAGAAGCAGCAATGGTTCATGGTCTGGATCTAAACAAACTTATGGAAGCTCTTAACAAATAGTAACCGATACTTAGCTAGAAAAAGCTGTAATCACATAGAGGATTACAGCTTTTATATTTTACATAAGAAATAACTCCTCCTTTGGTTCTGACAAAGGAGGAGTTTTTTCTTATGTCTTATTTATATTTATACTTCTAAATTTACTGATCTAGTAAAGAGTCAATTTTTTCTTTATCAAATCCAACAACTTCTGCTCCATCTATAACTATAACTGGAACTCCCATATGTCCCATAGCCATTAGTTCTTTTCTAGCTTCCTTATCAGAAGAAACATTTTTCTCTTCATAAGAAACCCCTTTTTCTGTTAAATGGTTTTTAGCTAGTGTACAGTATGGACATGTGCTACTTGTATAAACTATTACATTTTTCATTATAATCCCCCTTAAAATTATTCATATTAAAATTATACCCCCATAGGGTATCTGTGTCAAGTATCTCCTTAATTAATTTACCCCATAAATTTTACTTTAAACCCTCTATTACCATTATTCAGTCACAAGAAGCTGCCAACTATATGTTTGGCAGCTCCTTAGCTATTTTTATAAAATCATCCATATCAAGATTTTCAGCTCTTAAACCCTCATCAATACCAGCTCTTTTAAGCGCATCTCTAATTTCATCCTTATCAGCATTTACTTCCTTGGATGATAGGGAATTTAAGAGAGTCTTTCTTCTTTTTAAAAAAGCAGCTCTAACTACTTTAAAATACTTGTCAGAATCCACATCAGGTAAATTTTCTCTTACTACCAATTTAATAACTGAACTGTCTATTTTAGGCTGAGGCATGAATACACTTTTTGGGGCTTTTAAAACAATTTCAGGTTTAGTGTAATAGCCGACAAATAATGTCAGTGAACCATAATCCTTGGAATGTGGTTTTGCTACCATTCTATCAGCTACTTCCTTTTGTACCATGACTGTTATGGATTTAAAGGGTAGGCCTTCTTCCAATAGTTTTATTATTATTGGTGTTGTAACATAGTAGGGTAGATTGGCAACAACCTTAACCGGTCCACCATCACACTTTTCATTGATGATATCTCTTAAGGGTAGTTTTAATACATCACCAAAGACAACTTCAGCATTGTCATAAGGTTTCAGTGTTTCCTCTAGGATAGGTTCCAACCTCTTATCTATCTCAATTGCAACTACCTTCTTGGCATTAAGAGCCAATTCTTCAGTTAATGTTCCCATCCCCGGACCAATTTCAAGTACATAGTCATCCTTACTAATTCCAGCACCTTTGACTATATTTCTAACAATATTTCCATCTATTAAAAAATTTTGACCCAAGCCTTTGGAAAAGGTGAATCCATGTCTATCCAGTACTTCCTTAATTTGCTTAGGAGAATACAGTCTCTTATTTTCCATCTTTTTCTATCCTTTCCATGGCCCTTATAAATTCTTCTCTGGTTACACCCAGATGATTAAGCCTATTTAAAAGTTGCTTCCCGTTGGTATATCCTATGCCAAGGATTTCCCCTAACTTCTCTCTTTTTTCCCTTGAGCCTTCCCCTCCTGCCAAACCAAAGAGGATAACATCTTCCTTATCAAAGGTTTCCTTGCTTTCAATCATATTTGGTCTAGCTTTTTCTATAGCTTCAATTATATCCTTAGGAGTTGCATTCTCAACTCCGATATCTCCCTTTTTTAGTGCCTTCCCCTGGGGCAAGAATGCATGTTTACATTCAGGGATATGTTTTGATAAATCCTTTCTTATTCTCTCTCCACCAAAATCTGGATCTGTTAGAATAATTAGACCTCTTCTCTTCTGAATTGATTTTAAGGTCTTGATTAGATTTTTCCCATATCCGAATCCATTTGTAGCTATTACTTCACATTCTATGGCAGCTTTAACAGCAGAGATATCATCTCTGCCCTCCACAACTATAACTTCTTTAATCATCGGAATACCTGCCTTTCTACCTGATGCCAAACAGCCTTTTAGCATTCTCTGATGTTGCACTTGCTACCTCTTCAAAACTCAATCCCCTTAGAGTTGCAATTTCTTTAGCCACATAAGAAACAAACATGGGCTCATTTCTCTTTCCTCTATAGGGTTCAGGGGATAGGTAGGGGCAATCTGTTTCAAGAAGCAACCTATCCAAGGGAACTATTTTTGCCACCTCTTTAGGGACTCTTGCATTCTTAAAGGTTACTGGACCACCTAAAGAAATATAAAAGCCTAATTTAAGATATTCTTTTGCAACTTCAACACTGCCTGAAAAGCAATGCATTACACCACTTAGTCCACCTTTTTCAACGCCTTCTTTCACAAGATCAAAAGTGTCCTTGTCAGCATCTCGTGAATGTATAACAATAGGTTTATTTGATTCTCTGGCTAATTCTATTTGTTCCTTAAACCACTTTCTTTGAATCTCCCTAGGGGAGTTATCATAGTAGTAGTCAAGACCAATTTCACCAATGGCTACAACCTTTTCATGTTCTACCATTCTCCTTATATTAAGAAGACCATCTTCTTCCAGGTCTTTAGCTGAGTGGGGGTGAACCCCCACTACGGCATAAACATTATCGTACTTATCAGCAAGGTCTATTGATGCTTGACTACTCTTCTCATCAGCACCTATATTTATTACTAACTCTACATTATTGTCCCTTAAAGCTCCAATTAATCTCTCCCTGTCTGGATCAAAACGCGGATCATCCAAGTGGACATGACTATCTATTAGCATTACAAATCCTCCTACGAAATACTGGCACCATCAGAAATATCTTCCAAAGTAGTTAGCAATGTTAGATTGCCGTCATTGTCTTCTGCAGCCAGAATCATACCTTTTGACTCTATTCCTCTTAACTTAACTGGTTTAAGATTTGCTACAACTATAACCTTCTTGCCTACTAATTCCTCCGGCTTATAATATTCCTTTATACCTGATACAACGGTTCTATCTTCTTCTCCTACTTTCAAGGTTAGCACCAAAAGCTTATCTGCCTTGGGATGAGGTTGACAGTCCATAATCTTTGCAACCTTAAACTTTACCTTTAGAAAATCATCTATGGTTATTAACTCTTCTACTGTTTCAACCTTCACTTCTACCTTCTTTTCTTCCACTTTTGCTTTCTCCTTAGATTTAGATCTTTTCTCAATGAGACTATTGTTCGCTTCATTTAGTCTATCCAATTCAAGGGCAATATCAAGTCTTGGGAAGATTATTCCTCCCTTGGATACTTTAGTACCTACCTTTAATTTGCCAAAGGTTTTAGCATCATCCCAAAGTAATTCTTCGTCTATTCCAAGTTGACTTCTAATTTCAGTGGATGTTCTATCCATAAATGGTTTGATCAGTATGGATACAATTCTTAGGGTTTCAGATAGGTTGTATAATACTGTATCTAGTCTTTGTGTATCCCCATCCTTGGCTAATATCCAAGGCATTGTCTCATCTACATACTTATTTGTCCTTCTAATTAACTTCCAGACTTCCTCCAAGGCATTAGAAAAGTTCAGTTTATCCATGTACTCTTCAACATTCACTGCAACCTCAACAGCTTGGTTTTTCAGTGAATTATCCAAGTCTTCATCTTCCTTGGTTGGTGGAGCGATAATTCCTTCATTGTACTTTTCTACCATTGAAACTGTCCTGGAGACTAGATTGCCTAAGTCATTTGCAAGATCAGAGTTTAATCTTTGGAGGAACTTCTCCCTTGAGAATGACCCATCTTGTCCAAAGGAGAATTCCCTTAATAGGAAATACTTAAAGGCATCAATTCCATATAGTTCAATTATGGGTTCAGGATAGATGACATTTCCCTTTGATTTTGACATTTTATCATCCTCAAATAAGATCCATCCATGTCCAAATACCTTCTTAGGTAGTGGTAGATCCAGTGCCATTAGTATAGCAGGCCAAATTATTGTATGGAATCTTACAATCTCTTTTCCAACCAGATGAACATCTGCTGGCCAGAATTTATTGAAGTTACTAGCATCATCTGATCCATATCCTAGGGATGTTATATAGCATGATAGAGCATCTATCCATACATATACCACATGCTTTGGATCAAACTCCACCTTAACTCCCCAATCAAAGGAACTTCTTGAAACGGAAAGATCATCCAAACCTTCCTTTAGAAAGTTATTTATCATTTCGTTTTTTCTACTCTCAGGTTGAATAAACTCTGGATTATCTTCATATAGTTGAATTAACCTATCTCTGTACTTGGAAAGCCTAAAGAAATATGCTTCTTCTTTTTCAGTGTGGGTTTCCCTTCCACAATCAGGACACTTGTGTCCATCCACCAACTGGGACTCAGACCAGAAGGATTCACATGGAGTACAATATGCGCCTTCATACTCATCCTTATATATTTCACCCTTTTCGTAGAGTTTAGTAAAGATATCAGCAACTGCCTTTTCATGTAGTGGATCTGTACTTCTTATAAAGGAATCATAGTCAATTTCTAGCATCTTCCATAATTCCTTAATATCTGCCACAATTTTATCCACATAAGCCTGTGGTGACATATTATTTTCCTTAGCCTTCTCTTGAATCTTCTGTCCATGTTCATCAGATCCAGTGGTAAAAAACACATCATATCCTTGAAGTTTCTTGAATCTCTTTATACTGTCAGCAGCCACAGTTGTATAAGTGTGACCAATATGAAGATTATCACTGGGGTAATAAATTGGAGTTGTTAAATAATAAGTTTTTTTCATCCCACATCTTCCTTTCTAAAAATTAAAAAATCCTCCGTCTCAATAGAGACGAAGGTTGACTTCGCGGTACCACTCTAATTAATCAAGCTTCACAGCTTGATACTCAATAGGTTATTAACCTTACATAATAACGGATGTCGCCGACTTAGCCTAATTATCAGCTAAATAATTCAGGGACCATCTTCAGAATACCATCATATCGAATTTCCACCATCTTCGACTCTCTTTAAATCAAGTTTATTCTTACTCTTCCCATCTCAACCTTTAAATATTAATTACTATTAATTATACTTTATTGGAGTTATAAGTCAAGTGTTTAAGCCCACTAAGTATATATGGGGATATTATTTAGATACAATTACCACAACAAATGATGTTTCAACTACTAGCTTAGGTTCATTTACATCTGATATTATTACAAGTCTAATAGCTTAAGCAAACCTCTTATTTAAGAGGTTTATAGGCCTTTATTATTCTTGTAATTTACAGAATATTCCGTGTATATAGTCAAAAATTTGACAATATCTAATTTTTCGTTTAAAATACAGAGACAGTCAAAAATAGTTACAAAAGGGTTACATTTTTTGTAACAAAATTAAGGAGGAACATCATGGACATAAAAAAGAACTTTGATTTTAACAAAGTTATTGTCCTCTTACTTCTTGTTATAGCAATGACTTTTTCATTAGGTGTTAACTTCTTCCAGGGAAATGAAGTAACTTTAGAACTTGACGGTGAAATTATCGAGATGGTCACTTTTCAAGTTACAGTGGGAGATTTTATAACACAAGAGGGAATCAGAGTTAAGGAAGGCGCATCCATAGAGCCATCCCTTGACACAATCATCGATAAGAATTTAAAAATCACTATTATAAACCCAAAGAATTACACAATTTTGCACAGGGAAACGGAGTTACCTCTTGTCTCTCTAAACACAAGGGTTAGTGACATCCTTACGGATGCTAATATACAATTGGGACCAATGGATTATACAATACCATCCGTTGAAACCATTGTTGAACCCAACGCTGAAATTCAAGTTTTTAAGGTAAAAGAATTATCAAGAGTTGAGGAATCAGCTATTCCTTTTGAGAAAGAAGTAGTTAACAACCACAGAATAGACAAGGGTGTAGTTAACACGCTTCAAGAAGGAAAAGACGGTTTGAGAAGATCACATATTAGAGATATTTATATCAATGGGGTCTTAAGTTCATCTGTCATAGTAAGCGATACTATATTGGAGGAACCCCTCCCTCAAGTAACAGAAAAGGGAACCAACAATGTATTATCCACATCTCGCGGGGACACCCGATTTAAAGAAGCTATGGTATTAGAGGCAACAGCCTATGACCTCTCTTACGCCTCCACAGGAAAAAGACCTGGGGACAAATATTGGGGTATCACAGCTTCAGGAACAAGGGCAAGACCTGGAACAGTTGCCGTTGATCCAAGGGTAATACCACTTGGGACTAAACTTTATGTTGAATCCTTAGATGGGACAAAAGATTATGGATTTGCTATAGCAGAAGATGTAGGAGGCGCTATTAAAGGTATGAGAATCGACCTTTTCTTTAACACAGCTACAGAAGTTAGAAACTTCGGTAGAAGAGATGTTAAAGTGTACATCTTAGAATAAGAAAGCCCAGGTTGAAAAACCTGGGTATTTTTATTCTTGTAGGAATGTATCTTTCCTCTATTTAATAACAAGCCTATAAACATAAGTTGAATATCTAGGGGTCTCAATCCCGTGGGGATGAGTGTATTTTGTTGTTTGTGATATTCTACCCCCTTCATTGAATATGGGCACGATAGCTAGATCTTCAATCTTTCGATTATCCTGAGACTTAATATGTTTTTGTATAAGTGAATGAGACATTAAGCAAGGATTTGGATTGGCATTGTGAATAACCAGTAAATAATTACCATTGCTCTTTATGGTATAAGCTAATACAAAGCATCCGCCTTCTTGCCTTATAAATTTAAGCTTTGTTTTAATCTCACCTGAATCTTCCATTCTAAATTCACTATTCTCTTTTCTAAAGCAAATCAGTTCCTTCATAAATTTAAAAAGTTCATAGTTATCTTCCTTTAAGGACCAATCAATTCTATTTATACTTATTGAGGCATTATATGTGTTTTCATGACCGGCTTTTGTCCTCATAAACTCGTTCCCTGCATGAATAAAAGGAACTCCCTGGGATAAAAATAGTATTGAATGAATAAATTTATTATACCTTACATATTCAATTTTATCCCTGTTTGGGAATATCTTAAGAAGCTTATCCTGTAATATTAAGTTATCATGGCTATTTACATAATTTATAGTCTCTTTTGGACTTCCTGCAAAACCAATATGGCCATCGTCATAGTATATTGATCCAGCTATACCAGTTTCAGTTGCAAACCTCTCATCCAAATTTCCCTGGGCAAACCCTAATCCCAGTCCGTCATTGTCTCCCTTTATTGAATTTCTAAAATTATCATTAAATAAGGCGAAACCCAACTTCCCCTGGCTTCCCTTTGAAGTGGTTTTATTTGATGGAAGGGTTGTTATTCCACCAGTCCAAGGTTCTCCATAAATTAACACATCTTCCTTAAGCTTTCTTAATTGAACCACTGCCTCTTCCATGGTTTCAATATCAATCAAGGCCATTAGATCAAACCTAAAACCATCAATTTTATACTCATTAATCCAGTACTTCAAACTATCAATTATAAATCTTCTAGCCATGGGATTTCGTGATTCAAATTCATTGCCACAACCAGATCCATTTGAAAAACTACCATCAGAACTAATTCTATAGTAGTAATTAGGAAGAATAATGTTAAAGTTTGAATCTAGACTCCTGTAGGTATGGTTATATACAACATCCATTACAACCTTCATTCCCGCTTCATGAAGCTTCATAACCAGTGTTTTAAATTCCCTTATCCTCTCTTTGGGATCCTCTGGTTTTAGAGAATATGAACCTTCCAACACATTATATAATTCAGGGTCATAACCCCAATTATAGTTTTTTTCATCAAAGAAGAATTCTCTTTCTTCCCTGACTGTTAGAAAATCATATATGGGCATAAGATGCACATGAGTAATTCCCAGCTCTTTTAAATGATCAATCCCTGTAGAATAACCCTTGTAATTAGTTCCTTCTTCCACAAACCCTAAATAAGAACCCCTATTTTCTGCTCCAGATGTTCTAGAGTAGGTGAAATCTTTTATGTGTACCTCATATATTATTGAGTCAACTGCCCTTATTATACCTGGTTCACTATGATCTTCCCATCCTACGGGGTTGGTTGATTGTAAGTCAATAATTGCAGATCTAATTGAATTAATACTTGAACCATAACTGTAAGGATCTGTGACCTCATATCTGTTTTGAATGATGTAGGTATAAAAATGACCATCTAAGTCCCCTTCTATGAAGACTTCAAAGGTCCCATCAATCCCTTTGGACATTGAGAACTCTGATCTCATAAGTGTTGTTGCATCAGTGTATAGTCTTAACTTAATATCATCCCTTAAGGGTGAGAAGACTCTAAACAATGTACCTTCTTTGGAATATATGGCGCCTAGAGGTTTGTCTGTAATATATTTATCCATTTCCTTATTCCTCCTTACTTCCATGCCACATAACTCTTCTATACCTATCAACAACTACATCTGATGAAAATTCTCCAATTAGTGAAATGTTAGAGATTACTTTATTTAACCAATTACTTCTATCTAAGTAATCTCTTTCCAGGCTTAATCGGGCTTCCTTATAGGATGAGAAATCCCTCATTACAAAATTATGATCATTGTACTTTATTAATAACTCATAAAGTAATCTAAATTCATTATTATTGAATAAACCTTCTCTTCCTATCAGGGTATCTACTGCTCTTTTTATATCCTTGTTTAAATAGTACATCTCATGAGAGTTATATGATTTAGTGTTATACTCCTTTTTTACCTCTTCTTCACTAATACCAAAAGTCCTTATATTTTCACTACCTAAGATTTCCTTTATCATAAGGTTGGTATCGTCCTTGCTGGCTAAGGATACTGCCCCGTTGATCATAGAAGTTAAGCCTCCAATATGAAGGTCTCCCTTGGAAGGAGTAATAAGGGATTCATTAATATCCATTGATGGGTAAACATGCTCTCCCTTTTTAAGAGATAAGTCAGGTATAAATATTATTTTCAACTTATCTTTAATGGTAATATCCTTGTTGATGATCTCTTGTAACCTAAGAGTTAATCTGATTAATTGCTTTCCTGATAAATTAGTCTTTTCAGCCTTTCCTCCTATAAAGAAAACCTGTGGCACAATGTCTATATTTGGATTATCTTTTAGGTTAAGATAGGTGTCAATTATGCTTAGAAGCAATAGCAATTGCCTATTTTCAGGGCTGATTGTATTTAAGTAACCATCAAAGATACTATTGGGGTTTAAAATTATCCTATTGCTCTCAAAAACACTCCTGCATAGCTTTTCCTTGTTCTTGTATCTTGTATACTCAAGTTTTTCTTTAAAACCACTATCATCCTTTAATTTAATAATATCCAGTATCTTCCTTGGATCTGTAATGAAACCCTCTCCTATGGTTTCAAGGAGCAGTTCTTTTAGCCTTTGATTCCCAGAAACCAACCATCTTCTATGGGAAATAGCCAGTGGATAACCAATAGGTGGCCCCTGATAGGCTCCTGCTTTTGCTATGTTTACTAATCTGACCTTATCTTCCCATAAAATAGTGGATTTTGATTTTTCATCTTCCTTAATATCATTAATCTGATTTAGACTAAAAACATATCTGTGGTGTATTTCTTCAACTATCATCCACAATCTAGGAAGCCACTCTCTTATGATTGTACTATCCAGGGTTAGCATAGCTTCAGGTAGAGTAAGGAGGGGCGTAAAGAAGAACATCTTTCCTGTGATCTCCCATGCATCATCCCATTCCATCTTATACTTATCTACCAGAACTCTCATAAATTCTGGTATGGCTATTAGAAGACTGGTATCCATTACAAGAAACATAAAGTTTTCACCCAATGAACTAAGCTCTCTATTCATTTCCAAATGCTGTCTAATAACATCTGAGATGGCCCCAGATACTAAAAGGTATTCTTGATAGAATCTGTTTCTCAATCCTTCAGGAGATGTTGACTTCGGATAGAATTCTCTAGTTAATTTTTCATGGTCAAATAGTCTTAATCTCTGGCATCTTCCATTCTTATATCCTACATAAGGTAGGTCGTAGTATTGTAGCTTAAGTTTATTAGTGTCCACCTGGTTGAAAATAAGGCCCTTTTCCCCCATGGACACATTAACCTTGCCACCTGTTTCTACTATATAAGTATTCTCTCCCTTGTATAGCCAATTCTTTCCCCTATTCCACCAATTATCTCCCTCTTCAACCTGCTCATAATCCTTTATAGTTTGTGTAAAGTAGCCATCTCTATAAAGGAGTCCATAGCTAATAGCGTTATACTCAAAGCTTGCAAATGTATCTAAAAGGGCATTGGATAAGTAGCCTAAATCCCCATACCCAAGACCGATTTCTCCATCTAGATACAACAAATCTTCCAGGTCATAAGAGTAATCCTTCAAAGCCTCTCTTAATTCCTCTCTTATTCCCAGATAGTCAATATTCTTCTCTAAAATTGAACCTGGTAGGTACTCCATGGATAGATAGACTAGAGTAATCCCATTTCCCAATGACTGATCCGTTTGATACATTTGTCTACCTAATTCTTCCCTTACGAAATAACCAAGGGCTCGGTACAACTCCCTTGGTGATGCTTCCTTTATGGACACAGCTCCATGCTGATATAGTATATCTTGAATCTTTTGTCCTATTCTATTATTGTTTTCCATCTACAACACCTCAAATTGATGGTTCCCATCTAGTTTATCCTCAATATGACTATTGAATGTAGCTCATTTAAGAAGTACTCTTTATCCTTTGGATTGGCAATTTGTTGAGCAGCTTCCTTTGCATAGTTAAAGCAAGATACTGCCTGTTCTCTATGCCATTCCAACTGTATATTTTCCATCTATGCTCCTCCTTGGCTTAGTGAATTCCCTTATTGGTTGCAAATTATACTAAGCTTGAATATAGTTTGGTATACTCCTTAGAAGAGCTTTCCCAGTCATGCTTTGCCTCCATAGCCTGTATAACAAGCTTATCCCAAATCTCCTTATTGTCGTATATGCCTAGAGCACCCTTAATGGCAAATAATAATTCATGGGCATTGTAATTAGAGAATGAAAATCCAGTTCCCTCACCACTGTACTGGTTATAAGGTATAACAGTGTCCTTTAATCCTCCAGCTTCTCTGACTATGGGAAGAGTTCCGTATCTAAGTGCTATTAATTGGGATATACCACAGGGTTCAGCTAATGAAGGCATTATAAATAGATCAGAACCAGCATATACCAAGTGAGATTCCTTTTCTGAAAAGTATATGTGGGCAGATAGTTTGTTTGGGTATTTCCATTGGAAGTGTCTAAACATCTCTTCATACTCATGTTCCCCCGTTCCAAGAATAACAACCTGAATATCTTCTTGTAGTAGTTCATCCAAAATATAGCGTATAAGATCCAAGCCCTTCATGGAGACTAATCTGGAAACCATTGAGAAAATCGGTATATCTCTATTGACAGGAAGTTCAAAATGTCTTTGGAGTGCTTCCTTATTCCTTAATTTCCCTTCTCTATCTTCTGAATTATAATGATATGGAATTAACGGATCTGTTTCTGGATTAAACACTGCGTAATCTATTCCATTTACTATTCCCTTAAGCTTACTTTCATGTTTTCTGATTATACCCTGAAGATTCTCTCCATAGAATTCATACCTTATTTCTTGGGCATAGGATGATGAAACCGTTGTTAGTTTATCACAATATACAATCCCTGCCTTCATAAAATTAATTGTATCGTAGAACTTGATACCCTCATCATTAAAATATTCTCCTGATAGACCAGCTAATGACATTACTGATGGTGGAAATATCCCCTGGTACTTAAGGTTATGAATTGTATAGACACTTTTTATTCCCTTATATTTGTCATCCCCTTTTGAGAAATCCTTTAAGTACAATGGAATTAAGCCAGTATGCCAATCATTGGCATGAACAACTTCAATGTCCAAATCCAATTCCTTGATCATCTGTATTACTGCTTTATTAAAAAATACAAATCTTTCGCCATCATCCATTAGTCCATAAATGGCATGACGATGAAAATAATATTCATTGTCTATGAAATAGGTTTTTACTCCCCTGTCTTCCAGGGACATTACTCCAACATATTGATGTCTCCAATCCATATCTACATAAAAATAGCCCTCATGCTTCATTCTATTCCTATATTCCAAAGGTATCTTTGAGTATAGGGGAATTACAACACTCACCTTATGGCCTTCTCTTTCAAGGGCATAGGGTAGAGATCCTGCCACATCGGCAAGACCTCCAGTCTTTATATAGGGAGTTGACTCAGAGGCTACATATAGTATTTTCAACTGGATCAATCCTTTCTTATAACTTGTTTTTTCTCAACAACATAGGGCATCAAAGTGCTCCCAGCAATTCTAACACCTTCGCCTATAACTGCCTGTTTATCTAAAATTGAGTTAACAACAGCAGCATTTTCCTTGATTTCCGCTTTCTGCATAACAACTGAATTCTTTACAATTGCACCCTTACCTATGTTTACTCCTCTAAATATTATTGAATTCTCAACTGTACCCTCTATAACACAGCCGTTGGCAATTAAAGAGTTTTGAACATTTGAACTTTCTGTATAAAGGGTTGATGGCTCGTCCTTAGTCTTTGTAAAAATTGTTCCCCCTTGATAAAAGAGTTCTCTAGCAATATCCTTCTTTAATAAATTTAGGTTAGCATCATAAAAACTCTTTAAATTTCTTATGTTCTCCACATGTCCTTGGAACTCAAATCCATTTATCTTATACTTATCCTTATTTCTAACGATTGCATCTTGAAGATAATCACTATCTCCCTTTTCTATTGCTTCCTTAACTAATCTTATAAAGACTTCTTTTTTGATAAAGGCACTTCTGATAAACATGTTAAACTCTTTCTCCGTTCCAAGATTCATCCCCATGGTTTCTAGATTATTGTCCTTATCCAGACTGATTTTTTCACAGTTTACAAATTCTCCCCATGGGTCGTTTTGAGTCTTATATATAAAGGTTATATCTGCATCAGTATCCTTAAAATATTTAAATGCAGCTTTTAAATCTACCTTGGCAATTATGTTTGGATGATTTAAAAATATTGTATCCTCTCTTACTGTTTCATAAAAATCCATAGTTGAATAAAATTGTGGAATGTCTCCATACTTATTTGATGTGTAAACATGGGTTATTGGAGGAAATAGGATAAGGCCTTTAAATCTCCTATCTAAATCCCAAGGTCTACCATTTTCAATGTGATCCATGGTTGATCTGATTTTTTCTCCTGTGTATACTACTATGGTTTTAATGCCGTTATTTACCATATTAGATACGCTGAAATCCATCAACCTATACCTTCCACCATATGGCAGCATATATACCGGCCTGTGGATACAAAGGGCTCCAAAGTTGTTTTCTAAATTACCTGCACTAATTACGCCTAGACATTTTTCCATCTTCTTACCCTCCTATTCCATAATAATATTCTTGTCAGATACCATGTATATATGGCTGTCGCCTTCTTCCCCAATTATCTTATCTTCTTCTATGTTTACACCCTCTAGAATTACTGAGTTATAAATTTTTGCTCCCTTTTTAATTACACAATTTGAAAGAATTACAGAGTCCTTAACTATAGCTCCAGCTTCTATTATAACATCGCTAAATAGAATGCTCCTCTTAACTTCACCCATAACATAACAGCCCTCATTGACCAGTGATTCTTTTATATCAGATCCTCTTGCAATATATTGAGGGGGAAGATTTCTTGATCTTGTATAAATTCTCCAATCCTTATCATATAGGTTAAGGGTATTGTTATGATCAAGTAAATCCATATTTGCTTCCCAGTAACTTCTAACAGTTCCTACATCCTTCCAATATCCTTCAAATACCCAGGCAAACATCTTATTACCATCTGCTAGCATCAAAGGAAGGACATTTTTCCCAAAATCATTATCAGAATCTGGATTCTCATCATCCTTAATTAGGTACTTTCTCAATACTTCCCATTTGAACATGTATATTCCCATGGAAGCCATGTTATTCTTAGGATTGTCTGGTTTTTCCTCAAATTCTATGATCTTGTTATCTTCATCCACGTTAATAATTCCAAATCTTGATGCTTCATCCCAAGGAACTTCCATAACAGCTATTGATACATCAGCATTATTTTTCTTATGATAATCTAAAAGTTCATTATAATCCATCTTGTAAATATGGTCTCCCGAAAGAATAAGTACATATTCTGGGTCCTGTTCATCAATATAGTCAATATTTTCAAACACTGCATTAGCTGTTCCAGTATACCATCTTCCTCCATCTTCCGATGTAAACGGTGGTAAAATCCTTAAACCTCCAATGTTTCTATCATAGTCCCAAGCAGATCCAATTCCTATATGAGAATTCAATAAGAATGGCTTGTATTGAGTTAGTATTCCAATATCCTCTATTCCTGAATTTGCTGCATTGCTTAGGGCAAAGTCAATTATCCTATACTTTCCTCCAAATGGAACTGCAGGTTTTGCAATTTTCTTGGTTAATTCTTTTAATCTTGAGCCCTGGCCTCCTGCCAGAAGCATGGCGACAACCTTATTTTCTATCATTTTTCTTCCCTCCAGTCTTCGTCTGCTCCTTTTTAAGCTTTAGGTAAACTGCCCCTAGAGGTGGTATATCCACTGATATAGAATAATCTCTATCATGTATATAATCCTCCTTAGCTTTATAGCTTTTTACTCTTTTTGTACTTCCTCCATACCTTTGGTGATCACTATTTAAAACTGTATAGTAAGTTCCTTCTTCCATTACTCCTAGGGGGTAACGATCTCTAGGAACGGGTGTAAAGTTAAATACACATATTAACCTTTCGCCTTTTAAATTGATTCTTTCAAAGGCAATGACGCTTTCCAAGTAATTTTGATGCTCAATCCACTGGAATCCGTCATAGGAAGTATCCTTTTCATAAAGACAGGTCTCCTCCTTGTAAATATCATTTATATCCTTGGTAAACTTATGAAGTTTACTGTGCATATCATATTCTAACAAATGCCAATCCAGTTGCTTGTACTCTCTCCATTCCACAAATTGTCCAAATTCTCCACCCATAAAGAGTAGTTTCTTTCCTGGATGAGCATACATGTACTGGTATAATAACCTTAAATTAGAGAACTTATCATTGTAATTTCCAGGCATCTTATCAAGTAGGGACTTCTTTCCATGGACTACTTCATCATGGCTTAGAGGAAGAATGAAAAACTCAGAAAATGCATACATCATTGAAAATGTCAGTGCATTATGATGGTCCTTCCTATATATGGGATCTAGTTCCATATACTTGAGGATGTCATTCATCCAGCCCATATTCCACTTGAAGTTAAACCCTAGGCCACCATCTTCTAAAGGGTGACTTACCTTGGGCCAAGCAGTGGATTCTTCTGCAATCATCATGGTATCTGGATAGTTCTTAAAGATTATGGAATTTAACCTCTTTAAAAACTCAATTGCTTCTATGTTCTCCCTGCCCCCATAACTATTTCTAATATCCTTGCCCCCAAAATCCAGATAGAGCATATAGGCTACTGCATCTATTCTTATTCCATCAATGTGGTAATATTCATGCCAGTAAAGGGCATTGGAAATTAGAAAACTTAGAACTTCCGGTTTTGAATAATCAAAATTAAGGGTTCCCCATTGCTCATTCTCAGCCTTCATCTTATCTAAACTTTCAAATAGGTATGTTCCATCAAATCTGGCTAGAGCATGATCATCCTTGCAAAAGTGAGCTGGTACCCAGTCTAATAAGACTCCAATATCATTTTTATGACACTCATCTATTAAATACATAAGATCTTTAGGTGTTCCAAATCTACTAGTTGGTGCAAAGTATCCAGTAACCTGGTATCCCCAGGATCCATCAAAAGGATATTCTGTTAAAGGCATAAACTCAATATGAGTAAATCCGTTTTTTTTCACATAAGAAACTAGCTCTTTAGCCATTTCCCCATAGGAATACAAAACCCCATCTTCCTTCTGCTTCCATGACAAGAGGTTTACTTCATAAATTGAGATTGGTCTGTTGTGTAGATTTTTACCACGTTTTTTCATCCAATCCTTATCATTCCACTTGTAACCCTTAATATCATAAACTTTAGAATCATTAAGGGGTCTAGTATCGCTGTGAAAGGCATAGGGATCAGCCTTATGTCTTACTTCTCCAGTTTCAGATATTATCCTATACTTATAATTCTGATACTGGCTAGCACTTTCAACTACAATATTCCAAAGTCCACTTCCACCTATTCGCTTCATGGGTAAGTTAAGATTATCCCAGTAGTTAAAATCCCCTGTCAAAAACACCTCTTTTGCCCTGGGAGCCCAAACTATGAACCTATATCCCTTCCTTTTGCCCTTTTTATATGGATGGGCACCAAGAAACTCATAGGACTTATAGAATGTTCCCTCGTGGAAAAGATAGGCATCAAGTTCACCATCTTCTATGTAGAAATAGTTCTTCTCTAAATTATCATTCATAAATGCCCTCCATATCTTTATCACTTTCACTGGTTAAAATTACCTTTTAGAAAAAAAGGTATAGTTATACCTTTATATATCTATACCCCAAAAATGTTTCTTCCTTCTTAATATATTGTTTTTTTGACAAAGTTTGTAACTTGTCTTCTAATCTCCCAAGGGTTAGTGTAATCCCATCTTCCTTTTCAATTTCCTGAATTACATTTAATAAATCTACTTCACTAATGGGAAGCATCTTCATTATAATATCATAGTATTTATCGTCTTCTTCCTTGCTCTTATTCCACAACTCATCAAAAGGATTCAAAGTATGTGGGCTGGTGGAATATGCTGCTCTAATTCTGGCAAAAATAGTCCTTCCCACAACAGCAGATGATATGAAAACATCTCCAGTTCTTAAGTATGGCAGCCTCTTTGCCTCCTCATATGTTATATCTGTCTCCTCTTTAATTGTATCTATGTCAGAAGCTCTTACAGTTCTAAAAATAAACTTAGTGTTAAGTTGTGCTGTAACCGTCTCATCTAGAAGGGTTGGCCTTTGGGTTGCCAGGGTCAAAAATACTCCATACTTTCTACCTTCCTGGGCAATCTCCTTAATGATTGATTTGGAAGGAGAATCATATCCTTTAGGTGCAAAGTTGTGGGCCTCATCAGTCACCACTAAAAATGGAGGGAAGTATTCAGAAGGCAATTGCTTATACAAAGCATCCTTGTAATCCCTTCTCCTATGGTAAAGAGTGTTAAGGAGATAAGTACTATAAACCTGAAGAATTCTAGTACTCCCCTGGATAACAACCATTTTGGAATCAAGGATGGCAGCTTGGATTTCCCTGCTGTCCTTGGAGAATATCCCTTCGTTATATAATCTTCCAAGTCTCCACAAGACCCCTCTTACAGAGCTATATGGACAGGTCTTATCATATGTCTGGTACATATTTCTTCTTTCTTCCCAGGCTCTTCTTTCCTCGTCATTTTTTGCGTTTCTTATCCTATTGTCAATCTCATTGCTGCTTCCTGCTTCCTGAGCTTCACTTAGCATTCTAAGCCTATTTGAAAAAGATGTGTAGGATTCCTTCCTTCTGAATATTATATCCACAACGTTATTCATGGCATCTGTAAGTGGGCTAGCCGCATCAAGTAGATTCTTCAAATCACCAGAACCTAGGTCCTCAAACTTAACACCCACATGGGTTCCCACCTGTAAACACTTGAATCTATCCCTAAATAAATCCTTTTTATCTTTAAAATATTCCTGGATCGTTGAGAAGTCCATTTCAAAATGAGGGTCTAAGACGATGGTGGGTATTTCCTTTAACATTACCTCTTCAAGTAAGACTCTTAATCCAAAGGATTTTCCTGACCCGGAGCCTCCAAATATTCCAATATGTGGGTAATGATGCATGCTTTTTACATCCATTATATAGGGAAGTTCCCCTTGCTCCTTTAATATGCCTTCTTCAAAGGTATGAAGTATATTCTTTAATTCTTCATCCATCTCCTTGGCTACATCATCAGTATTTCTTATTACTCCAAGTACGAATCCTTCCTTTGGGTAGGTTCTAACCATGAAGGCTTTAACTTCACTAAACTTGGGTAATCTAACATCAGAGCCAGTTTCCACAGGATAAAGAGCTTCATTAATAAGCCTTACCTTGCAAATATATATGGTATCTTCATCCACATCATAGCCTAGGGCTTTAAGACTCTCTAAAACAGCATTATCAACAAAATCACCATAGATGTTAAGGGGTATATATCTATTGAAGGTCTTAGCCTCCACCACTTCTCCCAGCAAATCTCCCTGAAAAGGATCCTGAATAATCAAGAACTCATTGATCCTGAAATTTCTATCCTTAGAACCCACAAAAAATTCCTGTTGTGTTGTTATTCCAACTACCTTCATCTTCACACCATCTTTCCTCTAATATTAACTTCTCTTATCCCTTTCAGAAACAAAGAAACGTTGGTAAATTCCTCTGTCTAGATATCTTTCAAGCAGAGCTTTTAGCATATCATCTGAAATCTTAACCTCTTTATCTATTATATCAAGCCATAGAGGTACTCCTCTACTATTTTCTGGAGTTAAACTTAAGACCAGTCTGGAAATATACTCTAGAAATTGACCCTGTTCACTTATTATATCCACTCCAATAACCATTGGAAGAAGAGAACTTCTTATGAAGGCTGAAGTGTAGCCCTTCTTTTCCTTCTTGTTTACATCTTCACCAATGGGAATGTACTCTCCATAATTAAGTAGACCATAAAGAAGCTCCCTATCATAGAGGACACCCTTGATATCCTTATGGTTTTTCTTCAATTCATCTCCGATTATGGAAGTTTTAATGTCCTTAATAACTCCTGCAAGTAAAATATTTTTCTCCATGCAAAGAGAAACTAGCTCATTCCATTTATCCAAGGCATAGATATTGTATCTAATAAGTCCCCCGTCCATTAGAATTATGTGAGGGTTTAACTTCTTTGCTCCTTCTATGGCGGCTTCCACCTCTAGATTGGCTAGGATGGAATCCTTGTTTTCTCCTTTTACTTCTTCTTCTAGAATCAAGCTAGATTCTATTTTTTCATCCAAGAGGGGAGTATATACCCTGGATACAAATATGGGATCATTTATCCTTATGGTAGATTTGGCCATGGCCTGAAAAGCCTCAATATAATGGGGGTAACTCCCTCCCATTCTATTGTTTGATCCATCCACTCCCACAAGTCCACCTAGATTCTTTATCTCCTCTAGTTTAGAATTCCCTAGTTTTTCCAAGGTCTGTATCATGCCAATATTGGACTGGATAAAACTCCTAAGTCTGTTCTTATCATTGTCAAATATGGAATTATATCGGCCTGAAAGGTCTAAATTCACATCTTTTATTCTGTCCTTTATGTCCTCATTCAAAGTATACATTCACTCACCTACTTCTCCGTGATATAGTTAAAAATATTGACTTTTTATTGAAAATATGGTAATATTCTACCAAGGTTATTATGTTAACCTATATGGGAGGTGGCTTGATGAAATCCACAGGTATAGTTCGTAAAGTAGACGAACTTGGTAGAGTGGTAATACCTATTGAGCTAAGAAGAACATTGGATATCCAGATAAAAGATCCCTTGGAGATATTTGTCGATGAGGATAAAATCATCTTAAGAAAATTCTCTCCATCTTGTATCTTTTGTGGTGAAGCTAAGGATATCGAAAACTTCAAAGGGAAGAATATTTGCCCCGGTTGCAAAGCTGAGCTTAGTTCTAAGTAGACCGCATAATAAAGCATTCAGGTTATCCTGAGTGTTTTGTTATTTTAAGAGTAAACTTTCCTTATATACCTCATTCTTGTTTAATCCTGTTTTATCAACAACTGCTTTTATTGCATCCTTTGAACTTAATCCTAAATTTAAAAAGTACTCTAGCTCACTTTTTATGTCAAATTCTTCCTTAACTTCATGTCCGCCCTCCACCACTAGAATCATCTCTCCCTTAAGGTCTCTTTCACTTAAAACCTCTAATAGATAATTTATGTCCCCTCTAATGGTTTCTTCATAATGTTTAGTTAACTCCCTTGACAAGGATACCTTTCTATTGCCAAAAACCTCATGTATATCCTTGATACAATCCTTTATTCTGTGAGGGCTTTCATAGAATATAAGTGTTCTTTTTTCATCCTTTAATCTCTCTAGGCCCTTTTTCCTGTCTCCTTTTTTTGAAGGTAGAAATCCTTCAAACACGAACTTACTTGTATCAAGGCCAGATACAACTAAAGCCAGTAAAGAAGCCGATGGACCAGGAAGACCTATAACCTGTATGTCTTCCTCTATGCAAAGCCTAATTAAATCATGCCCTGGATCTGATATTCCAGGCATACCAGCATCACTAACAAGAGCAATATTCTTGCCCTCCTTTAGCTGATTGATAAGATAATATCCCTTTTCTCTTATGTTATGTTCATGATAACTAGTAAGTGGTTTCTTAATTTCATAGTGATTTAAAAGTTTTAAAGTATGTCTTGTATCTTCTGCAGCAATTAAGTCAACACTTCTTAGTATATTAAGAGTTCTAATTGTAATATCATCTAAATTTCCTATGGGAGTTGGACAAATATATAGTATTCCCTCCATAAACTCACCTATCTCTTTTCGTATATTTCATAAATTTCGTCTGTATAGCTTCCATCTTCATTGTATATATATAAGGGATCTAAAATTCTAAAGTCTTTATTTGCATCCTTATGACCTTCAATTAAAAAAAGGTTGGTATTCTTAGTTTTTTTTGGATGCACAAACCTAATAAATTTTGGCTCTATCTTACATTCTCTCATATGATAGAGAACATCCACCAACCGATTGGGTCTATGAACCATGTATAGTTTCCCCCTTGGTTTAAGTAAGTATGATGCTACCTTTAGAATATCTTCTAAGGTTCCCTTTAGCTCATGTCTTGACAGGGCAAAATTTTCCTTGTCATTTATTATAGCTCCTCCTGATTTCATGTAGGGAGGATTACAGGTTATAACATCAACGGATGCCTTAGGTAGGATATTTACAAGGTCCCTTAAGTCCCTATGTAGGATCTCTATTCTATCATCTAAGGAATTCATTGTTACGCTTCTCTTTGCCATATTAAAAACTTCATCCTGGATTTCTACTCCATAAATTTTCTTAACAAGTTTATCATCCACAAGTCTCAAGGGAATAATTCCAGTTCCAGTTCCCAAATCAATAACTATGCCTTTTGCCCTTGCAAATGATGAAAGTAATATAGCATCCACGCCATAGGAAAACATACCCTTGTTTTGAATTATATCATATTCAGTTCCTGGCACTTTATCTATTCTTTCCATGATTACTCCTAAATATATACGAAAAAAGACCCAAAAGGGTCTAATTTCTAAATTAAGTACTAAGCTGGGTTTGGTGCGTCCACTGGACAAACACTTGCACAAGCTCCACAGTCTATACACTTATCAGGATCGATAACATATATATCACCTGCTGTAATAGCTTCTGTTGGGCACTCTGGTTCACATGCACCACAAGCGATGCAATCATCATTAATTATGTAAGCCATTCTTTTCACCTCCTGAAGAATGAAATCTACTTGGTTATATTTTAACAGATTTAAGATAAATTTGAAAGAGGTAATTAAAAAATCCTTCCCAGACAAATGGGAAGGATTAGCGCTAATTCCTAGTTTTTTTCTAGGACTTTAAAGGCTTCGATTGAATCGGGGTCTATGTTGTTATCATTATTTCTTTGGTAGCTGGGATCATACTTGCCAGTTAGTTCTATATCTTCCACCTGATACTGGATAATATCCTCAGTTCCATCAGATAATCTTACCTTTGCCTTTACTCTTTCCAGCAAGGTATAGGTATCAATAATAACCCCTCTTCCATCTGGAGTTTTTACTATAGCTCCAACTGTGGGCATTTTCTTAAGTAATTCTTCATAAGTATCTTGCTCATATTTTAGACAACACATCAATCTTCCACAAAGACCAGAAATCTTAGTGGGATTTAGGGATAGGCTTTGTTCCTTTGCCATTTTAATGGACACAGGTGCAAACTCTCCTAAAAATTTAGCACAACAAACCACCTGACCACAAGGACCAACTCCACCAATCATCTTAGCTTCGTCTCTAACACCTATTTGTCTAAGTTCTATTCTGGTTTTAAAAATTGCAGCCAGATCTTTAACCAATTCTCTGAAATCTACTCTTCCATCTGCAGTAAAGTAGAAGATAACCTTGTTATTATCAAAGGTATACTCAACATCCACCAGCTTCATTTCCAGATTATGTTCAGATACCTTACTTTGACATATTTCTAAGGCTTCCTTTGCCCTCTTCTTATTGTCCCTATGAATTTCAAAATCTTCATCTTCTGCAATTCTTAGTACCTTTTTCAAGGGAGAAACTATTTCAGATTCTTCAACCTCCCTAGGCCCAACTACAACATGTCCAAATTCCACACCTCTTGCAGTCTCCACAATTACAAAATCATTGTGATTTACTTCTATAACATCAGGGTCAAAGTAATATATCTTCCCTGCTTTTTTAAACCTTACACCAACTACCCTTACCATTAAAACTCCTCCTGTATTTTAAACAACATTGTCTCTATGGACAATTGAAAATTTACGTTTGTCTGAACATCTTCCATGGTTTTTACTATCTTCTCTATTATATCATTAATTTTTTCAAAATCTAGAAAAGATTGTTCTCGTAACAAAATCTTCTTATCACTATTTATAATTAAGTCTGAATCTTGAAGGGTTTTATACAGGATTAGGTCTCTAAACCAGAATAAAAATATTTCTAAAATATCTTGAATACTATCCTTATTTTCATTAAATCTATCAATTGTAGCAAATACCTTCCACTTTTCACCTTTTACCAGGGAATCGATCAACTCAAGAACCCATTCTCTTTTTTGAAAGAACTCCTCTGATTCACAAAGATGGATTGCTTTGCCTATGGACCCTTTGGTAAATTCGGATAAGAAGTATGCCTTTTCTAAATCCACCCTTCTATCTTTAAGAAATTTAACCACTTCTTCTTTGGAAAGGGGATAAAACTTAACAATCTGCCCTCTGCTTCTTATGGTCTGAAGAAGATTTTTAACCGATGATGATACAAAAATAATATGTATGTAACCAGGTGGCTCTTCCAGGGTCTTAAGAAAAGCATTTTGACCTTCTTTATTCATTAAATGAGCTTCATCTATAATCAATACTTTTTTTTCAGACTCAAAAGGAGCCATTGCCATACTGCGAATAACCTGGTCAATTACTCCTTTTTTTATAAGATTCTTCTCTGGGAAAATTTCCATAAAATCAGGGTGATTACCAGAATCAAACTTCCTACAGGAAGAGCAGATTTGGCATGGCTCATTATTTTTCTCTTTACACAATAAGGTCTTCGCAAAAATCCTTGCAACAGTTCTTTTTCCTAGACCTTCATCTCCATCGAAAATGTAAAAATGACTTTCATTACCTTTCTCGATAGCTTTTTTCAGACTTTCTATAGCTATTTTATGGCCTATAATACTCTTGTAATTCATAAATTCCTCCAAGCTAGATCCTAACATACTTATCAATAGGGAGAACAAATAAGTTAGCACCTACAGTGACCTCAGTGTTTCCATTTTTAACCTGCTTAGGTTTACACTTACTTCTAATAAGTTCTATTGTACTATCAACCTTCTCATCATCCACTCCAAGAAGCAGAGTAGTATTACCCTTACTTAAAAACCCTCCTGATGTGCTAAGCTTAGTTATTCTAATTTTATTTGTCATAAGTGTCTTTACAACACTGTTAGTAAACTCATCATCAATTATTGCCATAACTAACTTCATAAGACACCTCCTATATCCTTACATGCTTTTCTATATCAAGTACAAACACCGTAGCTCCTCCAACCTTTACTTCCAAAGGATAGGGAATGTAGGTATCTCCTGGCATTGTCACTGTTAATAGAGATGTGGTTATCTCCCTGGTCTTACAATTTTCTTCTATAACTTTTATAACATCATCAACTTTATCATCTTCAACACCACTTAGGATGGTTGTATTTCCAGCCTTGAGAAATCCTCCAGTAGAAGCCAATTTTGTAACCCTAAGGTCCTTTTCCATCAATTCTTCGATCACATTATTTGCATCTTGGTCTTGTACAATAGCTACCACTAGTTTCATTTTGATTCCCCCTCTTATTTAATTTCTAGTCTTTCCTTTAAAGCAGTTATAGTCTGAGCATAAACTTCATCTATGGGTCTTGAAGCATCAATTATTACAATGTTCTCAGGATAATCCTTTAGAAGAGTCATGTAGCCATCATAGACTACCTTATGAAAAGCTCCTCCCTCTTCTTCTAACCTGTCCCCGCCTTCTCTTGTCTTTCGTAAAAGAGTTACCTCTGGATCAACATGAAAAAAAAGAATTAAATCAGGAACTATTCCTCTAAGTCCAAACTCATTAATCATCTTAACCTTTTCAATGCCAAGACCTCTTCCAACCCCTTGATAGGCAAGGGAGGAAAGTAGAAATCTATCACAAACAACTACTTTTCCTTCTTCAATTGAGGGGATAATCTTTTCATGAACATGCTGAGCTCTTGATGCCGCAAATAAAAGGGCTTCTGTCTCTGCTCCCATTTTTTCATGGTCCCTATCTATAATGATATCTCTGATTTTTTCACCAATTTTTGTTCCGCCAGGCTCTCTAGTTATAATATAATCAAAGCCATTTTCCTTAAGGTATTGACCTACTAAATTTAGCATGGTGGATTTGCCTGATCCATCAGGACCCTCCAAGGTTATAAATTTTCCCCTCACTAACAACACTCCTATTCTAAAACTACAACATTATCCTTATTATAACCCATTAGGCCAACAATTTCTATACCGTTGTCCATAAGGAATAATACATGCTCATATATCTCTTGGGTTATTTCCTCACCAGGAACTATAAGTGGAATTCCTGGTGGATAAGGAATTATTGGTGCTGCTGAAACTCTTCCAACAGCATCCTTTAACTTAATTTGCTCTTTTTTTCCGTAATAAGCATCAGCAGGTCTCATAATAACTTTAGGAGTTGGCATCTTTACATTAACCCAATTGATTTCTTCATAGGGAGCATTCTTCGCCAAATCTTCTATAGCTGCTATTACTTTTTCGAAGTCCTCATCTTCATTCATAAGGCTCGTTAGGATTAAGGCATAATAAAAATCAGCCATTTCCAGTCTAATATTATATTCAGTTCTTAATTTCTTCTTAACTGTGGAGCCTCTAATACCATCTATATTAATTAGAATCTTAGTATTGTCTTTATCAAATATAGTTTCATCTTCACTATCACCTACAAAAACATCAACCCTTGGTATTTCTTGTAGTCTTTTTATTACTTCATTAACCTTATCTATACTCTTATCAAGTCTGTCTCTTCCTTCTCCATCCATGTATGCTGCTGCAATTTCATTGGATAGGGTGAATAGGTAGGATGGACTTGTTGTAGTATATAATTGGTATCTATCTCTAAGTTTGTTTAGGTCTATTCTATCAGTTCCAACATGAATCATTGATGTTTGAGTGAAGCTTGGCAAGGTCTTATGAGTTGAATGAATAACAATATCTGCTCCTGCTTCTAGTGCTGACATTGGAAGCTTATCTGAAAAAGTCATGTGTGGACCATGGGCTTCGTCAACCATTAAAATCTTATTATGCTTATGAACAATATCAGCAATAGCTTTTACATCTGAACATACTCCATAGTAATTAGGATATGTCATAACCACTGCTTTAATATCTGGGTTCTGTGTAAGTGCTTCTTCTATATCTTCAGGATATAAACCAGTTAATACATTATGGTTTTCATTGTAATTTGGATAAACATATATAGGTTGCAGTCTATTTAAAATCAAGGCATTGTAAACTGCCTTGTGACAATTTCTTTGTATAAGAACCTTATCACCTGGCTTTGTAATTGTAGCCAATGCAATATAAATACTTCCAGTTGATCCATTAACTGCGTAATAGGTAGCTTTTGATCCAAATACCTTGGCAGCATGCTCTTGGGACTCTTGAATAATTCCTCTAGGTTCAAGCAAATTATCCATTCCTTCTACTTCTGTTGTGTCAATATAGGGTATATATTCACCCCAATTAATCAGGGTACTTCTACCTTTATGCCCTGGCATATGAAATGAAACGCTGTTTTCTTCCATAAGGTTCTTTAATGCATCTAATACAGGTGTTTTCATCTCGCTTGATCGACCTCCTCTTTGATTTTTTTGATAACGGTATTATTATAATATAGATTTTAATATTCGTAAACTATAATTTTAATATACGTAAACTTTTTTGTAAAAAAACTACTTTTCTAATTTTTAAAACCTCCCATAAACCTGATAACCACAGTTTGTACATCTGCCATTTTCTATTCCTACAACTTCAGTTGTAAGATGCCTCGTAATTAGGGTGTTTTTACATTCTGGGCACATTGTATCATTAAATACTCCCCAGACATTTCCAATATATACATGGTTTAATTTTCTTTTGGCTACATTTCTTAAGTGAACCAGTGTATCAATTTCCGTTGCATGATCCTCCATCTTATACTGGGGGAAATATCTGTTTAAATGTAGGGGTATATTAGGATTTACTTCTGCTATAAAACTTGATATCTCATCCATTTCATCATCGCTACTGTTCTTGCCATCAATTATCAAGTTTGAAACTTCAACATGAGTATAAAGACTTGCAAGTCTTATGGTGTCCTTAACAGGCTTAAGACTTCCATTACATATTAGCTTATAGAAATTCTCACTATTAGATTTTAAGTCTATATTCATTCCATCTATATAGGGAAGAATTTTTAGTAGGGGTTCCCTATTTATAAACCCATTAGTCACTACTACATTTAGATAGTCCTCATCCTTAACCATTCTCATGGTATCATACATGAATTCATAATTTATTGTTGGCTCATTATAAGTATATGCTATTCCAATGGATGAACTAGCTTTTGAAAGAGTCAAAATATCTTCCCTTGAAATGGTCAGGTAATTATTCTTATTCTCTACAATTTCCCAGTTCTGGCAAAAATCACAAGAAAAATTACAACCAAAACTCCCAAAGGAAAAAATTGTACTTCCTGGATAAAAATGAAATAGGGGTTTCTTTTCAATTGGGTCAAAATGATAAGAGGTTACCTTCTCGTAATTTTCAGTAAATAATTTTCCATCCCTATTTATTCTAACCTTGCATCTTCCCCTTTGTCCTTGGCGTAATTTGCAATGATGAGGGCAAAGATGGCAATAAACATAATTTTTATCTTTGGAATAAAACATGGCCTCATGCATTTTATCCACCCCTAGTGATATCTATCCACCCTAAATCTCTCTATCTTATAATCCTCATCTTCAATAATTCCTGCCTTATTCAAGGCTATTCTTATCTGTTCCTCTCCAGAATCAACACCCTCAATATTTGGTAGCAGTACTCCCTTTCTACTTCCTTTTATTACTATTACCCCAAAGTTTAGTGGGTCTAACTGACTTATATCCTCTATGGGTTCGCTTTCATGTAGAATATCTACGCTAAAAGTAAGATCCTTTATTTCTTCTAGACTTACTGGTTGAAATCTAAAATCTCTTATTCCAGCTTCAACAGCATATTTTATGATCTCTTTTGCAGTATTCTCTTCCAGGGATTTTAGACTTCCTATACATCCTCGCAGACTACCATTTTTCTTAATACTAACAAACACTGGTCTTTTAAGGTTTTTCAGTTCTACATCTATATCTTTTGGCACCTCCATATAAGTACCCGTCCTTAAATAATACTCTAAACTAGCTCTTGCCAGCTTCACATAACTACTTTCCATTCTCTTTTGTTCTTCTAACCGCTTAGATAAGCTATTTATAATAAACTCAGAGTAATCCTTCTCTTCATAACCTTTTATACTGAAGCTTGCAACACCATAACCTACTCCAAATGGTCCCTCATAGGACAGTAGTTTTGACTCTACCTGATAGTTGGATAGTATTCCCACAAGGATCATTAGGGATCTTAATCCGCACTCCCCTGCCTTATTTGCCAGTTCAGGATCAATTACCAGGGCTTCCTCCAATCTCTTATCTTTGATTATTCTAGTAATTAGACCATCAAACTCCACTCCCTCTTTGGCATAGGAGTATGGTCCGCTATTTGATAACTTATGGGATAAGTCTCCGCTGGCAATCACAACCACATCCTTAGCCTGCTTTAGAATTGCTTCTTCAATACTTCTTCCAAATCCATATAGTTCCTGAGGAGACAAGAGCCCATATGTTATGGGGACAAGTTTGTACTCCTCATACTCTTTATCCACAAAGTGAAGAGGAACCAATACCCCGTGATCCAGTTTATTGTCTAGCTTATAGGTCCTAAACATCTCTTTTGTCATTTGAGCAATTGGAATATTATTATTTAAGCTATTCTTAACTATTTTATAGGCTAGATCAAGACTATTCTTGTAACTATATTTTAGTTGTGGAAAACCAAACTTTGAAAAATCACCCTTCAGATCCTCTTCAATATATATGGAATTAGCATCAGTAAAAAGAGGACCATGGGGAGTGATGACAATTATAATATCTGGTTTTAGTCTAGAGATTTCCTTTGAAACTTCTTTGTATCCTTCCACAGTGTTTCTTGCCTTTTCTTCTTCTCCACCACCAATTTCCTCTATTAGAATAGGTGGATGGGGTAATAAAAATGCACCTAATAATCTTCCCATTTCTTTACCTCCCAATAAATATAAAGTAGGGAAACTATTTTCATAGCTTCCCCCTTATCAAACCGCACGTGCCCTACTAAGGCATACGGCTTACCAACGTGTTTTATTTGAATGAATGTTAAACATAAGCTTTAGTTGCTGATATTG
>Ga0265293_10001201_pt1 | contig 57821 bp, 48 predicted proteins | sample Munlanlewell138R_FD_192505 | JGI IMG/M metagenome (GOLD analysis project Ga0265293, IMG submission 192505) | Leachate microbial communities from a municipal landfill in Southern Ontario, Canada - Leachate well 138R | ecosystem: Engineered > Solid waste > Landfill > Unclassified | place: Canada...
TTACGACGAGGGTCGCCTGGCCATCGTGCACGGTGTGGGGTCGCCGGATAACACCCGTTCCCATACCGAGGCCCAGCGCTGGTGGGAATCGGGTGCGCCGGGCGATCCCCTTTGTCGCGACGGCTGGCTCAACCGCGCCCTCGCCGGCGTCGATGATAGCCAGTCGCTGCTGCCCGCCGTGGCGCTGACACAGCAGCGGCCGCATATTTTCTACGGCGCCCGCCCGGTGACCACCGCCGCCGATATCGGCACCCTCACCATCGGTGCCGACAGCGGACAGTACTGGCAGCAGTTGCGGGAACTCTATCGCAGCAGCGATCACCCGGGGCTGCGGGAGGCCGCCGGCAACGGCCTGGAACTGTCGGCCATCCTCGCCCGCCAGCCGGCCGCTACCGCGGCCTATCCCCAAGGCTCGCAACTGGCCGCCAGCCTCCGCGATATCGCCCGCCTCATCAAGGCCGATGTCGGCCTGCAACTGGCGTTTGCGGACTCGCGGGACAGTCCGAACGGCAAAGGCACATGGGATACGCACTCCAATGCCGCCACGGTTGCGGCCGATGGCCCGTTCCCGCAGATGGCCGGAGACCTGGCTGATTCCCTGGCGGCCTTCATGGCGGATCTCGGGCCCCGCCAGGACGACGTCATCGTGGTGACCCTCACCGACTTTGGCCGCAACGTGGTGGAGAACGAAGGGCTTGGCACCGACCACGGCCGCGCGACCGCGATGTTCGTGCTGGGCGGCAGCGTCCGCGGTGGACAGGTATATGGCTCCCTGCCGGAGCGTTTCGAACGCGACGGGCTGGAAGATGGCATGGACCTGCCGGTAACCACCGACTTCCGCTCGGTGTTGACACCGCTGCTGCAACAGCACCTCGGCCTGGACCGAACCGGCGTCGTGTTCCCCGACTGGCAGGGGCCTTCTCTGCCGATCCTCCGGGGCCTGTCATGAACCGCGCCTGCGCAGTCTGGGCCTCGCTGCTGCTGGTGGCGACGGGCGCCGCCGCCGATAGCCTTTACGTAAAGATCCAGGATCTCAACCCCGTGGGGGCGGGGGCCTTTGCCGGAGCGGATATCGAAGCGGTCGAGCTTTACGACGGCGCCAACCAGCGCGCCTATTACGTCACTGACATCGTCGCTGCCCAGGTGCCTGGGAGTGGGGATGACGGCGGCCCCGACTCCGCCAACCTGCGCGGGCTGACCGTACTCGCCGACTGGGATGCTCCCTATGTCTATTCACTCAACGGCGGCTGGGTCGTTGTCAAGATCGACACCGGCGCCAATCCCGTAGCGGACGACTTTCGCCTGACCGTCTATGAAGTGGACGGCTCGCTCTATCACTGGGGCGGAGCCCCGGACCCCTACAGGGTTGAAGTGGCCCGCGCTGCCGAGGGCCCCTGGACGGTGCTGGGTATCGGCTCCGGCACCGCCCGCTTCACCCTCGACGGCGACATGGCGCCCGCGCTGGACGAGGAAACCGCCGAAAAGATTGCCGATACGGTGGCGCGGAAACCGGACAACGATCCCATCACCGACGACTTGCGGGAAAAGATGGCCCCTACCCTGGCGCGCCTGGCAGCACTGCGCGATCCGGCGCAGTTGGGTGTCGAGCTGGACGGCTTCCACCGCTTCTACCACTACCGGGACCACGTGGTGAACGAACACGGGGAAGTGGATGGCGGCCGGGTAATGGCCCCCTGGCTACTGCTCGAAGCCGCCTGGGAGCGGTACCGGCAAATCCGTTGATGGCCGGGCGCGGCGGCCCGCGGCGCACCGGGAAATATCCCACAAAACAGCACTACAGCACCTGCAACGAGGAGAGTGAACCATGTTCGACCGCAAGCGAATCGCCCTGGGGGTGATCCTGGGGACGATCGGAAGCGCCGTGTCCGGCGGCGCCCTGGCTGATCCGGAAATTCGGGAGGAGATCATCGTCAAGGGGACCAAAATCCCCATGAAGGTGACCGAACTGACGCACTCCGTGACCGTCGTCGATGAGATCGAAATTCGCAATCAGGCGTTTACGGATGTCACCGAGGTGCTGCGCAAGCAGGCCGGCATCGAATTCAAGCAGGTCGGCGGCGTCGGCCAGTACAACTACCTGAAAATGCGCGGTCTTCCTTCCGCCGATGTGCTGGTGGTGATCGACGGGGTGAAGATCAACAAGCCCAGTGACGGTGCGACCGGCAATTTGCTGAGCCAACTCGATCCCCAGGCCATCGACAGCATCGAGATCCTGCGCGGCCCGCAGGCCACGCTGTACGGTGCCAATGCCTCTGCCGGTGTGATCGTCGTCAATACCAAAAGCGGCGCCAAGCCTGTTGCGGACCTGGGATTGGAACTCGGTTCCCAGGAGTGGCGCAAAGTCTCGGCGTCGTTGCGCGGATCCACCGACCTGGGGGCGGGAACCTGGCTCTACTCCCTGAACGTCTCTGACACCGATAGCGATAATGTTCACCGCCACGAGTTTTTTGAGGACAGGACGATCCAGGTCAAAACCAGTTACGAGACCGATAACCTGCGGCTGGGCCTGAGCGTGTTCGATGTCGACAATTCCTTCGGTTTTGCCGAGTTGAATGAGAGCACTGATTTTCTGACTTCCCGGGGCCAGCACTGGGCCTATCAGACGCCGGACCGGGATCAGTACAATGATACGGAGCAGTCGGTCTATAACATCTACGCCGAGCATCAAATCGGCGAGCGCCTGTCGCACAGGTTGAGCCTCAGCCGCACCGAGAATGCCTACGGCATTCACGACGCCGACAACGGCCTGTTGGGCATTCAGATCGCTGCCGTCGATGGTATCGTTCCCGGCGCCCGGAAAGGTGATCAACTTTATATTTACGATCTGCGTTACCCGGGTATCTACCTGGAGCCTCTCGATCTCGACGATCCAGCCAACGCCGCGTTTCCTGTCGCCGCCTACTATGAAGATAAGAGCGACCAAGTCGAATACAGCCTGATCTATCGGGGGGATTGGTTCGATCTGCTGGGCGGAGCGGAGTACATCGACCAGTCTGCGTCGCAGTGGGGCAGTTACGGAAGTGCGGACAATGATGATTCCCATATGTCTTATTACGCCAACGGCAACCTCCATCTGTTCGACAAGCGGTTGGTGGTGTCGCTTGGGCTGCGCACCGATGATTACGACAGCTGGGGTACGGAAACCACGGGGAATATCGGTCTTGCCTGGCATGTGACGGAGAACACCACGCTCTATGGCAATGCCGGAACCAGTTTCAAGCCGGCAACCATGAGCCAGCTTTTTAACCCGACCTACGGTGACTCATCGCTCAGCCCTGAATCCGGAGAAACCTTCGAAGCGGGTATTCGTCACAATGGAATGGACGACCGGTTGTTCGTCGAAGCGACCTATTGGCTTACGCAAATCGACGATGTGATCTTCTATGATTACTCTGTGCCCAATCCGCGTGCCTTCAATGGCTTTGGCCAGTACAACAACGGCGAGGAGGCGGAAACCAGCGGTGTCGAACTGAAGTTTGCCTACGATCTGACGGAGACCCTGCAACTCGACGGCAACTATACCTATACGGATTCGCACAAGAAGCCGGTGGAGGGCGATTGGGGGCGCTCGGTGCAGATTGCGCGCAACAAGGGCAACCTGGGTCTCAACTACCGCCTGGAAAACCTCACACTCGGCGTCAACGCCTACTACAGCGGGCCGCGGTTGCGCTGGAACCGGGACGTGGAAACGAAAGAGTATGTGCGTGTCGATCTTTCCGGCCGCTATGCCTACAGTGCCAATCTCTCTTTCAGTTTGCGTGTGGAAAACCTGTTCGACGAGGACATCATAGAGGAACTGGGCTACAAGGAGCCGGGACTTTACGGTGTTGCCGGTGTCAGCTACAGCTTTTTCTGATTGCGGGTACTGGAGTATTAGAGGGGAGATGAATCTCTCCTCTTTTCCCTGATTATGGTTTTCAAGAATCGACTTTTTCATTTTAGCCAGGCAGCGGCAATGGCGTTGCGTATCGCCGTGGCTGTGGCCGGGGGTTACTGCCTGGCCGCCGCGATTGTGAGCCTCGGAGCCTACGCGTTGAAGCTGTCGGGCATGGCGCGCAGCGAGGCCGTGGTGCTCTCCGCGATGTCGGGTTTTGTGGTGTACCTGTTGATCCTGTTGTGGGGATTCTGCGAAACAAGTCTTCGCCGCTTGCTGTGGGCCCTGGTGGTGTTGCCCGCCGCGTTGCAGGGCATCGTCTACGTCACGGCCAAGGCCTTGGCGGGCGGTGGCTGACCATGGCGGGCGGAATCAGGCAGTCAATGCAGTGGTTGCATACCTGGGCAGGCTTGGTGCTCGGAACCCTGTTGTTCGCGATTTTCTGGATGGGCACCCTCAGCGTCTTCGATCAGGAGCTGGATCGCTGGATGATGCCCGAGACCCGGTTTACCCTGCCGGCGCACTGGAGCCTCGATGAAGTGGTTGTGCCGGCAGTGGAACGTCTGGCGCAGGAAAATGCCATCATCCAGTGGGGCGCGACGTTGCCGGACGAACGCCGACCCTATGTTCGGCTGTTTTATCAGCTTCAGGGTGGCGGCTTTCATAGCGCCCGTATCGACTCCCGCAACGGAGAGATGCTCGGAGACCCTCAAACCCTGGGAGCAACGGGATTTATTTTTCCTTTTCACTACCGGCTGCACCTGAATTGGCTGGGGCTGGGCTACTGGCTGGTCGGCCTGGCCGCCATGGCGATGCTGGCACTGCTGGTGAGCGGTGTGGTGATCCACAAGAAGATTTTTCGGGATATTTTCACCTTTCGGCCCGGGAAAAGCCTGCCGCGGTCGAGCCTCGACATGCACAATCTTTCCGCCGTGGCTTTCCTGCCCTTTCATTTTCTTATCACCCTGTCGGGACTCATTATTTTTATCGGTATTTACTTTCCGGGTGCCGCTGACCTGGTTTATGCGCATCAAGCGAATCCCGGCGCCGCTTTTTTTGCCGAGGCGGGGGATGGCTTTTCACGGCCGCCATCCGCCGAGCCGCTGACGCGGCATGTGCCATTGAACAGTCTGGTGGAACGGGCACAATCCCACTGGCGGGATGATGTAGGCTTCATCCGGGTCTTCAATCACGGCGATGCCAGCGCTGTGGTGCAATTGGGGCGTTCCGTAGGCGGCGAAATCAGTTGGAATATCGACAAGCTTTTTTTCGACGCCGGTACCGGTGAACTTCTGAAAGAGAGCGTCATCGGCAGCATGATGACGCTGCAGCGCTTTTTTGTCGGTTTCCACTTTGTTCAGTTCGAGCACTGGCTGCTGCGCTGGCTCTACTTTATCGGCGGACTGGCCGGCTGCGCGATGATTGGCACTGGCTTTCTGTTCTGGATACAGTCCCGGCAGAAGCACCATCTGCGGGAGAATTCCCGCAGTCGCGTGCTGGTAGGGGCCCTGTCGTTGGGCAGCACTCTGGGGCTGATATTGGCCACGGTGGCATTCTTTCTGATAAATCGCATATTGCCCCCTGATGCCGCTTTTATGGGTTGGCCGCGTGCGGAACTGGAGGTCGCCGTGTTTGCACTGGTCTGGGTTGCCGCCTTCGTGCATCCACTTCGGTGTTTCGCTGCCGCTGCCCGGCAACTGTGTATGGCGATTGCCCTGGTCTCTTCGCTGTCGGTAATCGCCAACTGGTTTTCCACCGGTGAAACCCTGTGGATCAGCATCGATGGCGCACATTGGGGCGTAGCCGGTACCGATATGATGTTGCTGGCCCTTGCCGGGAGCGCCGCTCTCGCCGGCGGCGCACTGCGCCGGCGCGCCTTGCGCCGGGCCATGCCGGCCTTGCCGTGATGGTGTTTTTTACAGCCGTTTCCGCGTTCGCCGTGATGGTGGCTGGGCTGTTCTTGCTATCGCTGGCGATGAACAGCCATCGTCGCCAACTGGGCTTGGCGGGGGAATTGTCTCCTGTCCGCCAATGGCTGCTGCGCGCAATGGGCTTCGGTTGCATTGGTGCGGCCGCAGGCCTGTTTGTTGAGTTTAATGGTACGGCTGGATTTGGCCTTGTTACCGGGATGCTGGCGGCAGGGGTCGGAATCATGGTGGTTGCGCTCGTCTTCGCCTGGAGGCCATGATCCCGGGTGGCAGGCCTCGCAAAAGCATTACACCAGCCGCCTCCTGGATCTGCTGCGGGCTCACCATGAAAAGATTGAGGCGTGGATGCTGGTACAGACTGGAGTCTCATTTGACTCGTAGACAGCAGGCGGGAAATTGGCTGAGGGCGCGACGGCAACTCCGTCGTGCAATCCCTTTATCAAGATACGGAAATTGGCATAGAGGTTGGTGACCTTGTGCGGCTCGACTTCACCCAGAATGCGGTTTACGAAGGCTGGTAGCAGCGAGCGTTGAACAGGTGCTCAATGTGTGCTCAGCGCGCGACGGGTGGCGAAGGTTTTCTTCTGGTCATTAGGCGAGCAGAGCCGTGCGAATCAGAACAATATCACAACAAGGTCAGGGCGAGACTGGGGCGAGGGTTTCGCCGCATAGGGCAGAGATGTGTGGGGAAGGGTGGAAGTTGCCACCACCAGCGGTCAGAGACGGAAAACCACTGTACCAGTGGCTACATGGTGGGGCATAAGAGCTGGATAAAAAAAGGCCTGCATCGCTGCAAGCCCTTGTTTTCTATGGTGCCCAGAGGCGGAATCGAACCACCGACACGAGGATTTTCAATCCTCTGCTCTACCGACTGAGCTATCTGGGCTTCAGGTGTTGTCCCTTGCGGGACTGCCTGGCGGCAGGAGGCGCGTATTAAACCGCTTCACTCCGCCGTCGTCAAGTATGCGGAGTGATTTGCCGCCAGGTTTATGCCGGCGGCGGGGTGTAGCCTTCCGCCTGGTCGTACTCCTCGCCGGACAAAAACCGCTCTCTTTGTTCGTTGAGATAGGTGCGCGCGGTGAGATCCATCATGTTGAGACGCTTTTCATTGATCAGCATGGTCTGGTGGTCGAGCCATGCCTGCCAGGCCTGATGGGAGATATGGTTGAAGATATCCTCGCCCTTGGCACCGGGAAAGGGCGGCTGGTCCAGGCCGGGAAGTTCCTGTTTGAGTTTGCGGCAGAACACCGTGCGGGCCATGGAGTCTCCTGATAGCTGTTGCGAGGGGGACACAAGGATACGAGTTGGGGGATGTTGCCGCAACCGGGCCCGCGCCGGGCTACCCCGGCGCGGGCCCGGGGAGCTCGGCGAGCAGCGCCTTGATCGGAGCCGGGAGGCCGATTTTGCCGAAATTGGCGGGATCGACCCACAATTGCTCCGCCTCGCCGATTCGCGGCGCGGCTCTGCCGTGGATGTGGACCGGCGTGTAGTCGAGGTGATAGTGGCTGAAGGTGTGGCGCCGCGGCTCGGCCGGGTGAATCTGCCGGGCGGCTATGCCGAGGTGCTGGCTGACGGCGGGGATATCCTCTTGCCGGGCCGCTTCCGGAAAGCTCCACAAGCCGCCCCAAATACCTGTGGCCGGCCGCTGTTCCAGCAGTACCCTACCTTGGCCGTCGTGGATCACCAGCAGGAAGGCGGTCTTTACCGGCAGGGTTTTGCGGGGCTTTTTGCCGGGGTAGGCCGTCGGCTGGCCGGCAGCGAGGGCGGCGCAATCGGCCCGCACCGGACATTCCCCGCAGCGCGGCCTGGTGCGGGTGCAAAGGGTGGCGCCAAGATCCATGATCGCCTGGGTGTAGTCGGCGACCCGGCGGCTCGGGGTGTTGCGTTCGGCGATGCTCCACAGACGCGCCGCGACGGCGGTTTCGCCAGGCCAGCCGGCCACGGCCTGGTGGCGGCCGAGCACTCGCTTGACGTTGCCATCGAGGATGACGGCGCGCTGCCGGAAGGCGATGCTGACGATGGCGCCGGCGGTGGAGCGGCCGATGCCCGGCAATTCGCTGAGAGCTTCGACGTTGTCGGGGAAAATGCCGCCATGCTCGCCGCTGATGATCTGCGCCGCGCGATGCAGGTTGCGGGCGCGGGCGTAATAGCCGAGCCCGGTCCACAGGTGCAGTACCTGATCGATGGGAGCGGCGGCGAGGGTCTCGACGCAGGGGAAGGCGCTGGTAAAACGTTCAAAATAGGGGATGACTGTGCTGACCTGGGTCTGTTGCAGCATGATTTCCGACAACCACACCCGATAGGGGGTGATGTCGTGTTGCCAGGGCAGGTCCTTGCGCCCGTGGCGGTCGAACCAGCGCAGCAGGCGGGTAGCGAAAGCCGGTGATTCAGTCATTGCCTTTTTTGCCACCGAGAAAGCCCCGCAACAGTCCTTCGATGGCATCAGCCTTGTCATCGTCGAGATTGGTTTTGTCCCGCAGTTTATCGATGACTTCATCCTGGAGCAGGTTGTTGACAAACGCCGGGTCGGGCTTGCAGCTGCCTGCGCCGGCGGTGGCGAAGGTGTCCTGGCAGCGCAGCGGGATATCCTTGTCGCGGACCCGCTTGCTCTTGACGGCACAGCCATCGGCGCTGGTGTGATCTCCTTCCAAACGGGTGATGGCGAGGATATCGAAGCGCTGCTTGACCAGATCGACCTCGCCGCTGCCGCGCAGTTTCAGATTGCCCATGCCGGTGCTGTAGTCGTCGAGATACAGGATGCCGTCGGCGATGCGCAACTGGCTGGTGAGAGAGTTGAGCTGGGTACCTGCCGGCCATGGGGTTTGGCGGGGCGGATTTTTTTCCACCAGGGCGGCGAGTTCGCAATAGCTTTTCTCGATATTGAAGGCGGCCAGCACCGGGTTTTCCACGCTGAGGTTGCCCCGGGCGCCGAGATTGGCCAGCAGGGTGTCGGCGTCGGCGCCGCTGCTCTCGCCCTTGATGCTGAGGTTGAGGGTGCCGGTGACGTCGACGTCCTGTGCCAGGGCGCTGAGTGCGGCGCCGAGATCGATGGCGGTGAGTTGCTGGTCGAAGCTGAGCCGCGGCGTGGCGGCGCGAGCATCCACAGTTCCGGAAGTGGCTAGCGCGCCGCCGAAGATCTCGGCGGTGAGTTCTCGCACATGGAGCTGGTTGTCGGCGATGTCGAGCACCAGGTGCGGGGAGCCGAGTTCGATGCCGTCGTGGACCACCTTCTCCATGGCCAGTTCGATGCGGCCCTTGCCGCCATCGAGCAGCGCCAGTGGTGCCAGCAACGGCGCCAGCAGGCTGGCGTCGTTCTCTGCGGGTACCGGCTCGCTGTCCTGGCCGGCATCGGTATCAGCACCAGCGGCGGTTGCGGCCAGCAGGTCGGAGGTATCGAGTTGATTGCCCTTGAGGTTGATGTCGAGGCTGCGGGGCGGGGTATTGTTGAAAGTGGCTCGGCCTTCCAGGCGGGTTTTGCCCACGGAGGCGGTGAGGCTGGTGATTCGTGCCTGCTGTTGGTGGGTGTCGATGTCGGCGCTGACCAGCACTTTGACGGCCTGGGGCAGAAAACCGGTGATGTTCAGCAAGGCGTTGTTGATCAGCAGTTTGCCGCTTTGCTGGTCGAAGCCGAGCAGCGCGGTAAGGCCGAAGCCGAGAGCACCGTCGCCGGAACGGTAGTCGAAATCGGCGCCGACGGGAAAAGGATCGCCGTCGAGACTGGCGTCGCTGACATCCAGGCGGATATTGTCGATGACAATGGTCTCGCCGTCCTGCTCGAGGCGCAAGCGGGAGTTGGCGACAGTAAACTGATCCACGGCGAGCGCCAGGCCGCGGCCGTCGTCGCTGGTGAGCGGCTCGCTGCCGGTGGCCGGTACGGTGGCGATGGCCGCGGCGGAATCACTGCGTGCCAGATGCAGGTCGGCGCCGTTGATGGCCATGGCTTTGACGGCGAGACGCCGCTGCAGCAGTTCCCACCAGCCCAGGGCTAGATTCATCTGTTCGAGGGATGACGGATTGATACCGTGGAGCTCGCTTTCGAAGCGGGTTTCACCCAGTTGGATGGCGATGCTGGGGAAAAAGCTCCAGCCCACCTTGCCGACGATATCGAGCTCCACCCCCTGGGCCCTGGCGGCGTCTTCGATCCGTGGCTTGTAGTCGTTGGGGTCGATCGCGAGTATCACGTAGGAGAGTAGTGCCACCATCGCGAGCACCGCTATCAGAGCACTGGCCGCGATGATCTTGATCGCTTTGCTCATGGCATTTTCCTGTTCTTGAGGAGGGTTTCGGGGGGCGGGGCCACGGCGCGGCGCCGGCCTCCACATCGGGAAGAGCGTAGCCGGGCGGAGCGCGAATATCCACCCTCGCGGTGAGTCGGATCGTGAGTGCCAGCATCAGAACTCATAGCTGGCGCCCACGACGACACTGCGACCGGGCTCCGGCGCGAGATCGCGGAGAAAGCTGGTGGCATTGCGGATTTCCTCGTCGCTCAAATTGAGCCCTTTTGCGAACAGCGCCCAGCCGCCCCGGCCGTAGCGCACGAAAAAATCCGTGCGGGTATAGCTGGCGGTGGCGGCCTGGTGGGTGCCGGGGCGGTCCTGTGCGAGGGCGTGGGCGATGCTCAGCCCCGTGCTCCACGGGCCCTGGCTGTAATCCCAGTGGATGCCGACCCTCGCCGGCGGGATGCGGGGGATATCGCCGCCCCGCGCGAAGCGCGCCCGGACCTGGTCTGCCCACAGCCGCAGGCTGTGGTTATCAGTGAGGGCCATCGTCATCGCCACCTCGATCCCGGTAAAGCGGGCATCCCGCTGCTTGTAGAACAGGCACTCGGGGGCCGCGCCGAACTCCCCGTCACCACTGCCGAAATCCGCAATCCTGGCAGAGCAGGCGTCGGCGTCGCTAAAGCCGGCGTCCTCCCGGTCATGGCTGAAGCGGCTGCCATTGTCCTCGGCGTGGATGAAGTCGCTGAAGCGGCGGTGGTACAGGCTGGTTTCGATGTCGAGCCGCCCGCTTTCGAGAGACCAGCTGAGCTCGATATTCCAGGCGGACTCGGTGTCGAGATCGGCATCGCCGACTTCGTAGCTGTGGGTGGCGACGTGGTCGCCGTTGGCGAGCAGTTCTTCCGCCACCGGCGCGCGCTCGGTGCGCGACAGAATCAGCCCCAGCCGCTGGCTGTCGAGCAATGGGTACAGCAGGCTGGCGCTGGCATTGAAGCTGTCGTGATCGATATCACCGGTGGCGCTGCTGCGCACTCGCTGGCGGTCGTGGCGCAGGCCGAGCTCCAGCTGGCCGTCGCCGACGGCGATGTCTTCGACAAGATAGACGCCCAGTTCCCGGGTTGTGGACGGGGGCACGAATGCCTCGACGCCGGCGGCGTCGAAATCCCGGTGTTTGTAATGCAGGCCCAGGGTTCCTGTCAGGCCGGGCAGGGGCTTGTGGGTGATCTCCGAGCGGGCTTCGCTGCTGTCGATGGCGAAGAGGGTGCCTGCTTGCCGAACTCCGCGTGGGGACTCCAGTTCCTTGTGCTGGTAGCGGCTGTGATTGAGGTCGATATTGACCTGTTCGATCACCCCGGGAAGGTTTCTGAGCAGCACCTTGCCCTGGTAGGTAGTCTGCTCCAGGTCGATGCGGGTGAACACGGTGTCCTCGTCATGGTCATGGTGGCCATCGTGCCCGGGGCCGCTGTGGTGATGACCACCGGGAGGTATACCGTACTGGCTGTCGAGCCTGCCGACACTGGCGCCGATCACCAGGTTGTCGGTCACCCGCGAGGTGCCCAGCGTCCAGGTGTCGGTCTCGCTGTCGCTGTTGGCGATATCGCCGCGGGCGGAGCCTCCCTTGTCGCGGGCCGCGTAGCCGGGAATCGCCACATCGGCGCTGTCGCGCAGCACGCCGCTGAGATGGTAGGTGAGAGGTCCGTTGCCGCCGTCGAGCCGGCCCACCAGGGCATTTTCGTGGTTGTTGGTGTTATGGCGCATCTCGCCAGCGCCGTGAAAGTCGCCGACCTCCTCGGTATGGATGCTGTTGTCGATGACGTTGACCACGCCGCCAATGGCTCCCGGGCCGTAACGCAGGGTGGCGGGGCCGCGAAGCACCTCGATGCGGTCTGCGAGCAGGGGTTCGGTGGCGATGGCGTGGTCAGGACTGACCGCTGACGCATCGGCCACGCCGGTGCCGTTGTGCAGGATTTCCACTCGCTTGCCGCCGAGGCCGCGGATTATCGGGGCGCCGACGCCGGGTCCGAACGACCCGCTGCTGATGCCGGGCTGGTTGTGCAGCGTTTCACCGAGAGTGGCGGCGACCTCCCGTTGCAGCTGGCGGCGGTCGAGTATGGCGACGGCGCCCGGCACATCGCCCGCGCGCTTGTTGTGGGGCGAGGCGGTAACGACGAATTCCTCGATGTAATGGTCGACCGCCGCCAGCGGGGCGGTCTGGGCGCAGAGCACGATGGCCGGCGCGAAGTACCACGATTTTTTGATGTTCATGGATTGACCTGATTCTGCAATCAACACAAGAAAATGTTGGGGCAATGACAGGTATCAGGCGGGCGGGGCGCGACTGTGGTAGTGTGTGGTGGGCGGAGTTGCGTAGCGGTAGCCGGGAGCACCAATGGCGGGCTCGCCGACGGGCGCGAGGTCGACAGCGGGCGCGTCCGGAGTTGCGCCGGCAAGAGGTGCCAGCAGGCAGGTTTCGCACTGGCCGTGGTCGATGGCAGGGTGCTGGTGGCCGGCGACCACGCCGCCCCACGCCACTGTCACCAGCGCCAGGAACCAGATAAGAGCTGTTTTTTTCAAGCGCTGTCGGGACATCGGCAACCTGTTTTCGCAACGGCCAGTCTACCCCCCGGCCTTTGCTTATGGAAGAGGCGGGGCACTGAACGTATAATGCGCGCCTTTGGCTCCGCAGCAGCCGTAGCGCCGCGAGCCGCAACCTGTTCGCAGCATGTTGGAGGTCCCCATGATCGAACGCAAGGCGACAGTCAGTCGCGACACCCTCGAAACCCGTATCACGGTCAGCATCGACCTCGATGGCACCGGCAAAGTGCTGTTTCAGACCGGGGTGCCTTTTCTCGAACACATGCTCGATCAGATTGCCCGCCACGGTCTGATGGACCTGGATATCAAGGCCGATGGCGATACCCATATCGATGACCACCATACCGTCGAGGATATCGGCATCACCCTGGGGCAGGCGTTTGCCAGGGCGCTGGGCGACAAAAAGGGCATTCGCCGCTACGGCCACGCCTACGTGCCGCTTGACGAGGCGCTGTCGCGGGTGGTAGTGGATTTTTCCGGGCGCCCGGGATTGGTGATGGATGTCGATTTCACCCGTGCCAGCGTCGGCAGCTTCGATCTGCAGCTTTGTTATGAGTTCTTTCAGGGCTTCGTCAATCACGCCGGAGTGACGCTGCACATCGACAATCTGCGCGGGATCAATGCCCACCACCAGATCGAGACGATTTTCAAGGCCTTTGGCCGGGCGTTGCGCATGGCCGCGGAGGCGGATCCGCGCATGGCCGGGGTGATGCCGTCCACCAAAGGCCATTTGTGATCACTGGAATAGCCAATGACTGACTTTCAGATACGCATCGTCGTCATCGACTATGGCATGGGCAACCTGCATTCGGTGGGCAAGGCTCTCGAGCAGGTCGCCCCGCGGGCCGAGGTGATCGTCACTTCCGATCTCGCTGAAATTGCTGAAGCCGACCGGGTGGTGTTCCCCGGGGTCGGGGCTATCCGCGACTGCATGGCGGAGATCCGCCGGGGTGGTTTTGACCGCGTGGTGACAAAGGCGATCGCCGAAAAGCCGGTGCTGGCCATCTGTGTCGGCATGCAGGCGCTGATGAGTCATAGTGAAGAGAACAGCGGCGTGTCCTGTCTCGACCTGTTCCCCGGCGCCGTGAGATTCTTTGGTGACGGCTTGACGGAAGTGGACGGCACCCGGCTGAAAGTCCCCCACATGGGCTGGAACCAGGTTCACCAGACCATCGATCACCCCATGTGGCGGGGTATTCAGCAGGACGAGCGGTTCTATTTCGTCCACAGCTATTACGTGGATGCCGGCAGCGGGGTGACCGCCGCCAACTGCCACTACGGGGTGACCTTCAGTGCCGCCCTGGCCAGTGGCAATCTGTTCGCGGTGCAGTTTCACCCGGAAAAGAGCCACACCGCCGGCCTGCAGCTGCTGAAAAACTTTGTCAACTGGCGCGGTGAATAAGGGGAAGAACCATGCTGATCATTCCAGCGATCGATCTCAAGGATGGCGAGTGCGTGCGCCTGCGGCAGGGCCGGATGGAAGATACCACGGTGTTTTCCGACAACCCCGTGGACGTCGCCCGCCAGTGGGTGCGCGCCGGCGCGCGGCGCCTGCATCTGGTCGACCTCAACGGCGCCTTTGCCGGCGAACCGGTGAACGGCCATGTGGTCCGCGCCATCGCCCATGAATTTCCCGAACTGCCGATCCAGATCGGCGGCGGTATCCGTTCGCTCGACACCATCTCGTCCTATCTCGAGGCCGGCGTCAGCTACGTGATTCTGGGGACCACGGCGGTCAAGGATCCCGCCTTTGTCGCCGCGGCCTGCCGCCAGTTTCACGGCCGTATCATCGTCGGGCTGGATGCCAAGAGAGGCCTGGTCGCAACAGATGGCTGGGCGGAGATCAGCGAGGTCAGGGCCGTGGACCTCGCCCGCCAGTTCGAAAGCGAGGGCGTTTCGGCGATCATCTACACCGATATCGACCGCGACGGCATGATGCAGGGGGTCAACGTCGACGCCACCCTGGCGATGGCCAAGGCGACCAGCATTCCGGTGATCGCTTCCGGCGGTATCACCAACCTGACGGATATCCGGGCGTTGTGCGAGGTCGCCGAGCACGGCATCCTCGGGGCCATCACCGGGCGCGCGATCTACGAGGGCACGCTGGATCTCGCCGAAGCGCAGCGTTATTGCGATGCGCAGGCGACTGCGCCGCACCACTGATCCACCATGGACAGGCGCGCCGGGGACTGGATAGCGGGGTTCTGCTGAGCCCCGCTATCTCAGCCCCGGGACTTCCAGCGCCCGGCGGCAAGCAAGCAAAACACCACTCCCAGACTCCATAAAATGACCGGCAGCGAGCCGAGCCGGGCAAATGGCGTGGCGCCGGTGTGGGGGACGACTTCGCCGCTCAGCACCGCCCGCTCGAACTGCGGCAGGCGGGCTTGTACCTTGCCCCGGTTGTCGACGATGGCGGTAATGCCGTCGTTGGTGCCGCGCAGCAGCGGCTTGCCGTTCTCGAGCGCCCGCATCCGCGCCATCTGGAAATGCTGGTGAGGGCCGATGGAGGCGCCGAACCAGGTGTCGTTGCTGACGGTGAGCAGCAGGTCGGCGTCGGCGGTGGTGCGGGCCACCAGGTCTTGGTAGACGACCTCGTAGCAGATGGCGGTGGCGATGCTGTGACTGCCGGCGCGCAGCAGCGGCTGCTCGCCGCCGCCGGGGCTGAAGGCCGACATCGGCAGGTCGAAGAAACGGATGGTGCCGCGCAGCCACTGTTCGAGGGGCACGTACTCGCCAAACGGTACCAGGTGGCGCTTGTGATAGATGCCGGCGCCCTGACCGATGGCGATCACCGAGTTGTAGTACAGCCCGCCTGCCTGGGTGGGGACGCCGGTGATCAGGGTGGTGTCGTTGGCCTGTGCCTGCCGGTCGATCCAGTTGAGGAAATGGTCGACCCGGTGGCGCAGCTCGGGAATTGCCGATTCCGGCCAGATGACCAGATCGTTGTCCCACAGTTTCGTCGTTTCGTCGTGGTAGATGTCGAGGATCCGCAGCAGGGCATCGTTATCCCATTTCTGTTCCAGCGGCAGCGCGGGCTGCAACAGGGCGACCTTGATTGGCGAGCTTGCCGGAGTGGTCCAGCTGTGGCCCGCGAGGCCCCAGCCCGCCAGCCACAGCAGACCGCTGCCGAGCAGCGCGGCGAGCACCGCCCGGCGGTGCTCGCGCAGCCGGGGCAACTGGGCGATGGTTGCCCCGGTGAAGGCGGCGATCCAGCTGAGGGCCAGGACTCCGCCGAGCGGGGCCCAGCCGGAGAGCCAGCTGTCGATATGCCCGTTGCCCAGGTACAGCCACGGGAAGCCGGTCAGGAACCAGCCGCGAAACCACTCCGCCAACACCCACAGTGAAGGAAATGCCAGTACTGTCAGCGCGGGGCGGTGGCGTACCAGGCCGTGGAGGCTGAACGGCACCGCCAGGCACAGCGCCAGCAGGATCACGAACAGGCTGGTGAAGAGGGCGGCCAGGGCTACCGGGGCGTGACCGTAGACATGAATGCTGACATAGACCCAGGAGGCGCCGACGCCGAACATGCCGAGACCGAACCACAGGCAGCGCAGCAGGGTTTCCCGCGGCCCGCTGTCCTGGATCAGGGCGCACAACGCCGCCGCCGAGAGGATACCTGCGGCGCTCCACTCGACCGGCGCGAGGGCGAGCGGGTAGAGCGCGCCGGCCAGCAGCGCCAGCAGGCGCCGGCCCTGGCGCTGCTGGCCGGCGGGCAGTGAACGGCAAAGGTCAGGCACCGTCGATTTGGCCCGTCTGTACTTCCAGTTGGCGGATCTGGCGCTGGTCGCCGTCGACCACGGTAAAGGTCAGGTTGTCGAGGGCGATGCTCTCGCCGATCTTGGGCAGTTGGCCAAAGGCCTGGAGCAGGATGCCGCCGATGGTGTCGAACACCTCTTCGCTGAGGTTGCTGTCGAAGAATTCGTTGAACTCCTCCACCGGGGTCAGCGCGGCCACCAGGAAGCGGTTGTCTTCGAGCTGGCGGATCATTTCCTGTTCGGCGTCGTCGGTCTCGTCCTCGATGTCGCCGACGATTTCCTCCAGCACGTCCTCGATGGTGACCAGGCCGGCGATGCCGCCGTACTCATCCACCACCACCGCCATATGGTAGCGTTTTTCACGGAATTCGCGCAGCAACACGTTGAGGCGCTTGCTTTCCGGAATGATGTTGGCGGGGCGCACCACGGCGCACAGGTTGAAGTCTGCGTCGGGCCGGCAGGCGACCCGCAGCAGGTCCTTGGCCAGCAGGATACCCTTGATGTCGTCGGTGGATTCGCCGGTCACCGGAAAGCGCGAGTGGTTGGATTCGGTGGCGATGGCGAGGACCTCGTCGAGGGTCGCGTCCTGGTGGATCATCACTATCTGTGAGCGCGGCACCATGATTTCCCGGACCTGCTGGTCGGAGACGTGCAGCGCCCCCTCCATGATCTCCAAAGCGTCGCCATCGATGATCTTGTTGTTGTGGGCCACACGGAGGATGTCGATGACGTCCTCGCTGGTTTTCGGCTCAAAGGAAAAGGCCTGGGTCAGACGTTCCAGCCAGGATTTATCCTGGCCCTGGTGATCTTCCTCACTCATGATCGGCTCTCGCAATCGGGGGGCCGCTGCCTTCGGCAGGCGGGTTGGGGGTTTCGTAGGGAGGAGGGAAGCCGAGCCCGGTGATGATGCGGGTCTCCAGCGCTTCCATGATGTCGGCCTCGGTGTCGTCGGTATGGTCGTGGCCGAGCAGGTGGAGGGTGCCATGGACCAGCATATGGGCCCAGTGGGCATCCAGGGTCTTGTCCTGTTCGACCGCTTCGCGGCTCACCACGGGGGCGCAGACCACCAGGTCGCCGAGCAGGGGAATGTCGATTTCATCGGGCAGCTCGGCGGGGAAGGACAGCACATTGGTGGGCCCGGGCTTGTGGCGGTAGAGGCCGTTGAGTTCGGCGCTCTCCGCCTCGTCGACGATGCGCACCGCCAGCTCAGCCTCCTCGCGCTGGCCGGCGAGGGCCGCCGCCACCCAGCGGCGCATGACCGCGGGGTCGGGAATGTCGTCGCTGGCGGAGGCGTTGTCGACGTCGACGGTGATGGTCATTGGTCGCCCTGGCGATCTTCATGGGCCTGGTAGGCGTCGACGATCTGTTGTACCAGAGGGTGGCGCACCACGTCCTTGGACAGAAAAAAGGTGAACGAGATGTCCTGGACGTCCTTGAGCACCTCGCAGACATGGACCAGTCCGGAGTGGGTGCCGCGGGGCAGGTCGATCTGGGACATGTCGCCGGTGATCACCGCGGTGGAACCGAAGCCGATACGGGTGAGGAACATTTTCATCTGTTCGCGGGTTGTGTTCTGGCTCTCGTCGAGAATGATGTAGGAGTTGTTGAGTGTGCGCCCGCGCATGTAGGCCAGCGGGGCGATCTCGATCACGCCGCGCTCGATCAGCTTGCTCACGGTCTCGGTGCCGAGCATTTCGTAGAGCGCATCGTACAGGGGCCGCAGGTAGGGATCCACCTTCTGCGACAGATCTCCCGGCAGAAAGCCGAGCTTTTCGCCGGCCTCCACCGCCGGGCGCACCAGCAGGATGCGCTCGACCTCATCGCGCAACAGGGATTCCACCGCACAGGCCACTGCCAGGTAGGTTTTGCCTGTGCCCGCCGGGCCGACGCCGAAATTGATGTCGTGGGTCTGGATCGCCCGCACATAGCGCTGCTGGTTGAGCCCGCGGGGCTTGACGTTGCCCTTCTTGGTGCGGACCACGGTGAAGCTTTCGACATTGGCGGGGGTGCCGTTGACGGTGGCGCCACTGCCGGTATTGAGGTTGGCGGTCGGTTGTTCCATACGCAACTCCAGGTCAGATTGTTGCAGGAAGAGGTGGACGGTATCGGGGGTGAGGGCGTCCCCGGCACAGGCTTCGTTATACAGGGTGCGCAGCAGATTGCCCGCCGCCTGGCTGTTGGCGGCATTGCCGTGGATCGCGAAGACGTTGCCCCGGTTGTGGATTTCGATGTTGAGGCGTTGCTCTATCTGGCGCAGATGCTGATCGAACTGGCCACAGAGGCAGGCGAGGCGACGGGAGTCGTTGGGTTCGAGAGTGATTGTCAGAGGCTCTGGGCTGGTATTCAAGCTGGACTACAACCGCTCCTTGCGGTGATGGCATTTGGCCAAAGCATAGCCATTTTGAGTGACAGATAAAATACTTGGCAGGGGAATTTCTATATTAAAAAACAGTCAAATCGTGGTTTTGCTAGTTGAAAAAGCTATTAGGTCCGCCGCCATGAGGGGTTTTCGGCCGTGCCCTGGGGCCGCGGACGCCGCCTCGGGGCTGTCTGCCGGGCCCTTCCAGCTAGACCAGGGCGCCGCGCAGTGAGTGGGGCAGCGCCTCGGTAATGGCCACGGTGGCGAAGTTGCCGATCAGTTGGTGGTCGTCGCTGCGGAAATTGACCACCCGGTTGTTTTCGGTGCGTCCCTGGAGTTGTCCCGGGTCCTTTTTCGAGATGCCGGTGACCAGCAGCCGCTGCGAGGTGCCGACCATGCGCCGGCTGATGGCCTGGGCATTTTGCTCGATGCGCGACTGAAGGATCTGCAAGCGCTGCTTTTTGACCTCTTCCGGGGTGTCGTCCGGCAGGTCGGCCGCGGGGGTACCGGGGCGGGCGCTGTACACGAAGCTGAACGAGGTATCGAAGCCGATGTCCTCGATCAGCTTCATGGTGTCGGCAAAGTCTTTCTCCGTCTCTCCGGGGAAGCCGACGATAAAGTCCGAAGAAATACTGATATCCGGACGGATTTGCCGAAGTTTGCGGATTTTCGACTTGTATTCGAGGGTGGTATGGCCGCGCTTCATGGCCGCGAGGACGCGGTCGGAGCCACTTTGCACCGGCAGGTGCAGGTGGCTCACCAACTGCGGCAGGTAGGCGTAGACCTCGATCAGCGCCTCGGAGAACTCCACCGGATGGGAGGTGGTATAGCGGATCCGCTCGATGCCGTCGATGGCGGCGACGTAGGGCAGCAATTCGGCGAAATCGCAGATGCGCCCGTCGGGCATTTCACCGCGGAAGGCGTTGACGTTCTGGCCCAGCAGGTTGACTTCCTTCACTCCCTGGCCGGCCAGATGGGCGATCTCCGCCAGCACATCGGCCACCGGGCGGCTGACTTCCTCGCCCCTGGTATAGGGTACGACACAAAAAGTGCAGTACTTCGAACAGCCTTCCATGATCGATACGAATGCCGAGACGCCGTCGGCCTCGGGTTGAGGCAGGTGATCGAATTTCTCGATCTCCGGAAAGCTGATATCGACGATGGTGACACCGTTGCCCTGTCTGTGCTCGGCGATCATTTCCGGCAGGCGGTGCAGGGTCTGGGGGCCGAACACCAGGTCGACATAGGGCGCTCGCCGGGCGATGGCATCGCCTTCCTGGCTGGCCACACAGCCGCCGACACCGATCACCAGGTCGGGGTTCCGGTCTTTCAGCGCTTTCCAGCGGCCCAGTTGATGGAAGACTTTTTCCTGGGCTTTTTCACGGATGGAGCAGGTGTTGAGCAGCAGCACGTCGGCCTCGGCGGGGTCGTCGGTGGTGACCAGCTGATGGCTCTCGCCCAGCAGGTCGCGCATCCGCGCCGAGTCGTATTCGTTCATCTGGCACCCGTGGGTGACGATATGTAACTTCTTAACCGGCTTGTCGGTCATGGCTGCTCATAAAACGATCAGATATGGAGGGGCGCCATTATAGCGACGCCGTAGGCTAAAACCCACTGTTGGATGACGGCGGGCGCCCCAACAGTGGGTGTGGTTAGGGGTTGGCGGAGTTTTGTGCTATCCTTGCGCCCCTTTTTTGTCAACCCCCGGGTGAGTTTCAAGCATCATGGCAAAGGATCCGATCTACAAGATCATTTTCCTCAATCAGGGGCAGATCTACGAAATCTATGTCCGCCAAGTCTACCAGAGCGATCTGTGGGGCTTTCTCGAGGCCGAGGAGTTCGTTTTTGGCGAGCGCACCCAGGTCATCGTCGATCCCTCGGAAGAAAGGCTGAAGACGGAGTTTGCCGACGTCAAACGCAGCTTTCTTCCTCTCCATTCCATCATCCGCATCGACGAAGTCGAAAAGGAGGGGGCCGGCAAGATCTCCGACGCCAAGACCAGTGGCAACGTCGCCCAGTTCCCCTATCCGCCCATGGCACCCAAGCCGCGGACGGAGTAGCCGTGCCAAAACGGCATGGCCCTGTGGGAAACGGCTTTATGAAAAACAGCCCCTGTGAAAACGGCCCGGTGGGAAAGCCAAAACGGGAAACGTCGCCGACTTGAGGGCATATCGCTGATGAAACTGCTGGCTGGCGCGCTGATTCTACTGCTGATCTATTTGTTCTACCCTTTTCGCGACCTCTACGTGAAGGACGATCCCTTCTCCGCCAGCTACGACCTGGTGGCCAAAGGCTTCTGGAGTCTCGAAGCCTGCGCCGGGGCTGCGAATGCCCAGCAGGCCAGCGATTTCCAGTGCCGCGAGCGGCGCTTGGGGGCGCAGTTGTTCGGCGACGGTTATGGGCAGCGCCGGGACAGAGGGGAGTGATGGCCGTTGACGCCCGGGGGTGAGATCGGCGTAGACCGCAATTTCGACGATCTCGCCCGGCGTTTCCGCCGCAATGTCTACGACCGGCTCAAGGGCGATATCCGCCTCGCTGTGCTGCGTCGCGACATGATGGAGTTCGTTCCAGGACTGGCCGGGGAGGCCGTCGACGGGGCCGCCGATCCGTTGCGGATTCTCGATGCCGGAGGCGGCCAGGGTCAGTTCTCGCTCACCCTGGCAGGGCTGGGCCACAATGTCGAGCTGTGCGATATCTCTGCCAATATGCTGGCCATGGCCCGGGAAAACCATGCCGCCGCCGGGCTTGCGGAGCGGGCGAGCTTCCACCATGAGTCCATCCAGTCGTTTTGCGCCCGCCAACCGCTACGGTTCGATGTAGTGCTGTGCCACGCGGTGCTGGAGTGGGTGGAGGACCCCCAGGCGCTGCTCGGCTATCTGCTCCAGGCGCTGAAGCCGGGCGGATTCCTGTCCCTCACCTTTTATAACGTCAATGGCCTGGTAATGAAGAATCTGCTGCGCGCCAATTTCGATAAGGTGCTGGCGGAGGATTACCGGGGCTTTCGCGGCAGCCTGACGCCGGCCAATCCGCTGAACCCCGGGCAGGTGTTCGGCTGGCTGGCGGACCTGGGGTTGCCGGTGCTGTGCCACAGCGGCATCCGCTGTTTCCATGACTACCTGCTCGATCCGGCGCAGCGCAACCTGGCGCCGCAGGCCCAACTGGCACTGGAACTGCGCTTGTCGCGCGAGGACCCGTTTCGCGGCCTCGGGCGTTATATCCACCTGCTTACCCGCCGGCCCTAGGGTTCGTCAGTGTGACCATCGTGGCCACCCAGCGCGTCCCATAAAGCGCTGGCCACCGGTCCCGGGACCCGGCCACGGATACGGGCGGCGATGATGTCGACGTTGATGCCGCTGCCGAACTCCGGCAGCGATAGTTCCACCAGTTCGCCGCGATCCAGCTCCGCGCGCACCGCGGGTTCGGGCATCATGCCCCAGCCAAAGCCATTGCGGATCAGCGTCGCCATCAAGCCCTGGTTGTCGACCGCCCAGCTGCGCCCTCCGCGGTCGGCGCCAAAGCTGTGGGAGCGGTGACTGACCGGGCTGCGGAGCACGATGTGGTTCCACAGCGACAAAAGATCGCGAGGTACCCCTCCCGGGTCGTGCCCGGCCAGCAGCGCCGGAGAAATGACGTTGACGAAGTGCATCCTGTCGAGTTCCCGGGTTTCGAGATCGTTGCCCTGGTAGTGATTGCTGGTGCTGGAGAACGGAGCAACCGAGATGTCCACCTTGCCTTCCACCAGCAGGTCCAGGCCATCGAGGGATTCCGCGTGGATGACCTCGATGCCGGTCTCCGGATAGCGGCTGTTGGCGATGTCCAGCAGCGCCAACAGGCGGGTGCCCCCGAGCATCGGCCAGTAGGCCAGATGCACCGTGGATTCCTGACCTTTTTCCAGCACCTGGGCGTACTCCCGCAGCCGCGCTTCGCAGCTCAGCAGGACTTCACATTGCTGGAGAAAATCCTTGCCGCGGGAAGTGAGGGCGACCCGGTAGGCACTGCGGTCGAACAATGCAAAACCGATTTTTTCCTCCAGCCGGCGAACAGACTGGCTGATGGCCGGCTGGGTCTTGAAGAGCGTCCGGGCTGCCGCGCGGATGCTGCCCGATTGGCTTACGGTCTTGGCGGTATGAATATCGGTGATAGAAAGCATGATAATAAAAATGTTTCATTATGATTGAAAAAACAAGATATCAGCTTATCTAAAATTGCTTTCTAATAATACCCTTTCAGGCGGCGTGGTTATCTTGGTGAGCCTTTCGTCGCCCGGCTTTGTGCACGGATCGCCCGCATCAGGGACGCCCCTGATGCCAAGCCCTAGCTCGACATCAACCAGACCATAACAACAGGAGCAGACCACCATGACAGCCACAACCGCCGGCCCGATTCCGGATCACGTCCCCGCAGCGCTGATCGAGGCGAATTTTCCCCTTGTCGGCGGCCATTTCACCGAGGAAAACCCTTTCGACAGAATCGTCCCCGAGGCCTGCGAAGGGCCGGACATCGTCTACGTGCCCAATATGATGCAGGGCGGCCGCGCCCACAGCTGGGTGCTGCGTCGGCACGAGGATATCCAGGCGCTGTATCACGATGTCGAACATTTCTCCAACCGGGATTTCAGTGCTCTCGGCAAATTGATCGGCGAAACCTGGGATCTGGTGCCAGCCGAACAGGACGCTCCGGAGCACACCTTTTATCGCCAGCTGCTCAACCCGATCTTTTCACCCGGCGCCATGGCCAGGATGGAGGAGGTGGTGCGCAAGGCCGCCCAGGACAGCCTGGCCGCGATCCGCGGCAGAACCGAATGCGACTATATCCACGACTTCGCCTTTCCCTTCCCTGTCGGGGTGATCCTCGACCTGATGGGGCTGCCGCGCTCGCGGATGAAGGAATTCCAGGAATGGGAGATGATGATCATCCAGTCCGGCGACCTGGAAGTGATCAAGCGCGGCATCCGCAGTATCGCCGATTATCTGCGCGAGGTGATCGCGGAGCGCAAGCGTCATCCCGGGCAGGATCTCATCAGCTTTGCGATTACCGCGGAAGTGAATGGCCGCAAAATGAATGACGACGAGTTGATGGGCTATGCGTTCAACTTCTATCTAGGCGGGCTGGACACGGTCACCGCCCACACCGCCAATTTTGTCCGCCATTTGGCCACCCACCCGGAGCAGCAGCAGGAACTGCGCGCCCATCCCGAGAAAATCCGGGCGGCGGTCGAGGAGTTCATGCGGGCTTTCGCTGCGGTGACCACCTACCGCACCTGCAGCAAGGAAATCACCATCCGTGGCGTAACCATCAAGCCCGGCGACAGGGTGGCGATGATCACAACCCTTGCCGGCCGCGATGCCCGGGTGTATGACAATCCTCACGAGGTTCGTTTCGACCGCAACCCGCGGCACGTATCCTTCGCGGTGGGCCCGCACCATTGCCTCGGCGTGCACCTCGCACGGCGTGAGCTGCGCATCGCTCTGGAAGAAACCTTCAAGGCTATTCCCCTGTTCCGCCTCAAGCCTGGTGTGCCGATCCAGTCGCAGGCCGGTGTCATCATCCAGCCGAGGAACCTGCCACTGGTATGGGACTGATCCGCCGCCATGTCCGGTTTCCACGGCGCGCAGGCATCGCGAGGCCGCCGGCACCCCCTCGCTTCAATGGGAATGGCGCAATATCAGCGCCAGTGACAGGCTGACCAGGCGGGTCTGCATGTTGTCGGCGCGGCCCGGCAGGAGGATCGGGACGCGGGCGCCAAGCACGATGCCGGCGCCGCCGGCGCCACCGAGGTAGCTCATCTGTTTCGACAGCATATGTCCTGTTTCCATGTCCGGCACCAGCAGGATGTCGGCCTGGCCGGCCACCGGTGAGTGGATATGCTTGAGCAGGGCGGCATCCATCGAGATGGCGTCGTCGAAGGTCAGAGGCCCGTCGACCAGGGCCCCGCGGATCTGGCCGCGATCCGCCATCTTGCACAGCGCCGCGGCGTCGAGGGTCGACTGGACATGGGGAGCGACGGTTTCGAGCGCGGAGAGCACGGCGACCTTCGGCGTGGCGATGCCGATGGTTTTGGCGAACTCGACGGTGTTCTGGATGATATCCCTCTTCTGTTCGAGAGTGGGGCGGATATTGACCGAGGTGTCGGTAATCAACAGCGGCCCGCGGTGGCCGGGTACGTCGAACACGAAGACGTGGCCCATGCGCCGCCCGATATTCAGCCCCGAGCCCCGGCGCACGATCGATGACATCAGGTCGCTGATGCTGATGGCGCCGCGCACGATGGTGTCGACCTCGTCGTTGAGGGCGAGATCGGTGGCTCGCTGGGCAGCGGCCATGGGGTGGGCGAGATCGATGATGTCGAAGCCGTTGAGGTCGATACCTGCCTCCTCGGCAGCGGCGGCAATTTGCGCCCGCGGGCCGATCAACAGCGGCTTGATCAGTTTCAGGCGCACGGCTTCCACCACCGAGGCGAGAGAGCGCTTGTCCACCGGGTTGACCACCGCCGTCACCAGGGGGCCGTGCTGTTCGGCCAGTGCGCTGGCCTGGCTGGTGTAGCGGCTGAACAGGGCGTGCTCGCGCACCTGGATATCCGGGATGGCCCAGCGCGGGCGGGAAATCTTGCGCGTCGGCGCCATCACTTCGGCGGTGCCGACGATGGCTTTCTGGGTGCCGTCCTTGATCACTTCGCAGTCCAATACCAGGCGGTGGTTTTCGAGGTGCTTTTCCCGCACGGTGACTTTCACCTGCACATGGTCGCCGACGCCGATGGGGCGCAGGAACTTCAGCGACTGGCTCATGTAGATGGCCCCCGGCCCCGGCAACTCGGTGCCCAGCACCGTGGAGATCAGCGACCCGCCCCACATGCCGTGGGCAATGACCTCCTGGAAGCGGCTGTCGCGGGCATATTCCTCGTCGACATGGGCCGGGTTGACATCCCCGGACATGATCGCGAATAGTTTGATATCCCGGTCGGTGAGTTCTTTTTCGAGGCTGGCGCTGTCGCCCACATTGATTTCGTCGAAGGTGCGGTTTTCGATGATGTTGGTCATGGTCTCGTCGTTCCGGTGCAGCGATATAGAGGATCCGGTCACAAAAATGTTCTGAACCGGACCCGCGGTGGTCGCCAATATTACACATTTAATGGTTTCATTAGAGCGCGTTTTATTGATATGAATGCCGGTGGCTCGGCGGCTGGGATGCTACTCTTGCCTGCACAGCATCATCGGGTGGTACGTTTTTTGCCGTTCTATCACCGTTCAAGGAGTGAAACAATGAAGCAAATGCAGAAAGGCCGGCTGCTCGGCGCAATATTCGTCATCGCCCTGGTCGTGGCAGGGACGGCGTGGTGGGCTTTGGTGCCCGATGACGCCGAACAGGGACTGGTGTCCGGCAACGGCCGCATCGAAGCGGTGGAAATCGATGTCGCCGCCAAAACCGCAGGCCGCATCCGCGACATTCTGGTGCGCGAGGGAGATTTCGTCACCGTCGGCCAGGTCGTGGCGCTGATGGATACCGAAAACCTGGAAGCGCAACTGCGCCAGGCGCAGGCCCAGCTGCATCAGGCGGAGAGCTCGGTGGCCATTGCCGGGAGCCAGGTAGTGCAGCGCGAGGCCGAGCGCCAGGCGGCCCTGGCCCTGGTGGCGCAGCGTCGGGCGGAGCTGAATGTGGCGCAGAAGCGCCACCAGCGCTCCTCTTCATTGGCCGGGCGCGGCGCCACCTCCCAGCAGGAAGCCGATGACGATTTCGCCAGCCAGCAGAGCGCAGCGGCGGCGGTCAGCGCCGCCGAGGCCCAGGTGGCCGCGGCGGAGGCGGGCATCGTCACCGCCCGGGCTCAGGTGACCGGCGCGGAATCGTCGGTGGCCGCCGCCCAGGCGAGCCTCGAACGTATCCAGACCGATATCGCCGACAGCGAACTGAAGGCCGTGCGCGATGGCCGGGTGCAGTACCGTATCGCCCAGCCCGGTGAGGTGGTGGGCGCCGGCGGCCGGGTACTCAACCTGGTGGATCTGCGCGACGTGTACATGACCTTCTTCCTGCCCACCGCGGTGGCGGGTCGGCTGGCCCTCGGCACCGAGGTGCGGATCGTGCTCGACGCCGCGCCGGGCTATGTCTTCCCGGCCTCGGTATCGTTTGTCGCCGATGTCGCCCAGTTCACCCCGAAGACGGTGGAAACTGCCAGCGAGCGCGAGAAGCTGATGTTCCGCGTCCGTGCCCAGGTGCCCCCGGACGTGCTCGATGCCAACCTGTTGCGGGTCAAGACCGGCCTCCCGGGAGTGGCCTACCTGCGCCTGGACAGTGACGGCCGCTGGCCGGACCACCTGGCGGTGAGGTTGCCCTGATGCCCGGCCAGCCAATGGAAGGCGCCACCGCAAGCCAGCCGGTCGCTGTGGTCGAGGGCGTTACCCTGCGCTATGGGAAGACGCTGGCGCTGGAGGGTCTCGACCTCGCCATTCCCGCCGGCGTGATGGCCGGACTGATCGGCCCCGACGGGGTGGGCAAGTCGAGTCTGTTGGCGCTGCTGGCCGGCGCCAGGGTCATCCAGCAGGGGCGGATCGAGGTGCTCGGCGGCGACATGGCCAGCGACCGCCACCGCCGCCGGGTGTGCCCGCGCATCGCCTATATGCCCCAGGGGCTCGGTAAAAACCTCTACCACAGCCTGTCGGTGTTCGAGAACGTCGACTTCTTCGGTCGTCTGTTCGGCCACCACCGCGCCGAGCGGGAGCGGCGTATCGGCGAATTGCTCGGCGCCACCGGTCTCGCGCCCTTTGCCGGGCGCCCGGCGGGCAAGCTCTCCGGCGGCATGAAGCAGAAACTCGGCCTGTGCTGCGCGCTGATTCACGATCCCGACCTGCTGATCCTCGACGAGCCAACCACCGGGGTCGATCCCTTGTCGCGGCGCCAGTTCTGGGCGCTGATCGACCGCATCCGCGCCGACCGGCCCGGCATGAGCGTGCTGGTCGCCACCGCCTACATGGAGGAAGCGGCCGACTTCGACTGGTTGGCGGCGATCAACCAGGGCCGGGTGCTGGCTACCGGCACACCGCAGGACCTGCTGCGGCACAGCGGTGAGGACTCGCTGGAAGGCGCGTTCATCGCTCTGCTGCCGGAGGAGCAGCGCGCCCGCCACCGGCCGGTGGCGATTCCGCCCAGGGCGGAGGACGGCGGCGCCACCGCCATCGAAGCCCGCGATTTGACCATGCGCTTCGGCGATTTCGTCGCCGTCGACCGGGTGACCTTCCGTATTCCCAAGGGCGAGATCTTCGGCTTTCTCGGCTCCAACGGCTGCGGCAAGACCACCACCATGAAGATGCTCACCGGCCTTCTGCCGGCAAGCTCTGGTCGCGCCTGGCTGTTCGGCAACGAGGTCGATCCCCACGATCTCGATACCCGCCGCCGGGTCGGCTACATGACCCAGTCGTTTTCGCTCTACGGCGAACTCACGGTGCGCCAGAACCTGGAACTCCATGCAAAGCTGTTCAGCCTGCCTGCCGACGGCATTGCCGATCGGGTGGCGGAGATGGCCAGTCGCTTCGATCTCGAGGCGGCGCTCGACGCCCTGCCCGATGCCCTGCCCCTCGGCCAGCGCCAGCGCCTGTCACTGGCGGTGGCGATGATCCACGGTCCGGAGATGCTGATCCTCGACGAGCCCACATCGGGGGTCGATCCGGTGGCGCGGGACGCCTTCTGGCAGATCATGGTGGATCTGGCGCGCAGCGATGGGGTTACGATTTTCATCTCAACCCATTTCATGAACGAGGCGGAGCGCTGCGACCGCATCTCGCTGATGCACGCCGGCCGGGTGCTGGTGACCGACACGCCGGCCAACCTGATCGCCGCGCGCCGGGCGGATTCCCTGGAGGACGCTTTTGTCGGCTACCTGGAGGATGAGGTGGCGCGCCTCGGTAGCAGCTCCGCCATCGCGCCGGAGGCGCCGGCGGCGGCGCCGCCACCCGGGCCGTCCGCCGCGCAAGCCGGCACATCCCCGCCCCGTTTCAGTGCCCTGCGCCTGTACAGTTACAGCCATCGCGAGACCCTGGAACTGCTGCGCGATCCCATTCGCCTGACCCTGGCGATGATCGGCACCCTGCTGCTGATGTTCGTGGTGGGTTACGGCATCAGCCTCGACGTCGAAGACCTGACCTTCGCGGTGCTCGACCGCGACCAGACCGCGACCAGTCGCGATTACGCCCTCAACCTCTCGGGCTCCCGCTACTTTGTCGAGCGCCCAGCCCTCGGCAGCCACGCCGAACTCGAGCAGCGGATGCGCGCCGGCGAGATCAGCCTGGCCATCGAGATTCCCCCGGGCTTCGCCGCCGATCTGGCCCATGGCCGGACGGTGGAGATCGGCGCCTGGATCGATGGCGCCATGCCCACCCGGGCGGAGAATGTGCGTGGCTACGTGCAGGGCATGCACAGCCACTGGCTCGCCACCAAGGCGCGGGAGGTACTGGGCTCCGGGGCGCTCGCCTCGCCCGCCAGCGTCGAGACCCGCTACCGCTACAACCCCGACGTGAAAAGCCTGGTGGCCATGGTGCCGGCGGTGATCCCGTTGTTGCTGATGCTGATTCCGGCCATGCTGACGGCGCTGTCGGTGGTCCGCGAAAAGGAACTCGGCTCCATCGTCAACCTCTACGTCACCCCGGTCAGCCGCCTGGAATTCCTGCTCGGCAAGCAGTTGCCCTACGTGGGGCTGGCGATGCTCAACTTTGTATTGCTGGTGGCCTGCGCGGTGATGGTGTTCCGCGTGCCCCTCACCGGCAGTGTCACTACCCTGACGCTGGCCGCGCTGATCTACGTGTTCTGCTCTACCGCCCTGGGGCTGGTGATCTCCACCTTCACCCGCAGTCAGATTGCCGCGCTGTTCGGCACCGCGGTGCTGACCATCGTGCCGGCGGTGCAGTTTTCCGGGATGGTCGACCCCGTGTCCTCGCTGGAGGGCGTCGGGCGGATGGTGGGGGAAATCTACCCTGCCACCCACTTCCTGACCATCTCCCGGGGGGTGTTCTCCAAGGGTTTGTCCTACGGCGACCTGCGGACCTCCTTTGCCGCGCTGCTGATCGCCGCGCCGGTGCTGCTGGCGGCCGGCACCCTGCTGCTGTCGCGGCAGGAGCGCTGACATGGCCATCGCCAATATCCTCAATCTCGGCATCAAGGAACTGCGCAGCCTCGGTCGCGACCCGATGCTGTTGATCCTGATCGTCTACGCCTTCACCCTGTCGGTGTACACCGCCGCCACGGCCATGCCGGAATCTCTCAACAACGCGCCCATCGCCATCGTCGACGAGGACCGCTCGCCGCTCTCGACCCGTATCGTCGACGCCTTCTACCCGCCGTACTTCATGCCGCCGGTGCTGATTGGCCAGCACGAGATGGACGCCCGCATGGACGCCGGTATCGATACTTTCGCGCTCAACATCCCTCCGGATTTTCAGCGCGACCTGCTGGCTGGACGGCAGCCGGAAATACAGCTCAATATCGACGCCACCCGCATGGGCCAGGCGTTCACCGGCAACAGCTACGTGCAGGCGATCGTCAGCGGCGAGATCAGCGCCTTTGTCGAGCGCCACCGAGGGGTTGCCGCGCTGCCGGTGGAATTGACCCTGCGCGCCAGCTTCAATCCCGAACTCAACAAGGTATGGTTCGGCTCGGTGATGCAGGTGATCAACAACATCACCATGTTGTCGATCATCCTCACCGGCGCGGCACTGATCCGCGAGCGCGAGCACGGCACTGTAGAGCACCTGCTGGTGATGCCGGTCACACCTTTCGAGATCATGGCCGCCAAGGTCTGGGCGATGGCGGCGGTGGTGCTGGTGGCCACGGCGCTGTCGCTGGCGCTGGTGGTGCAGGGCTGGCTGGGGGTGCCCATCGAAGGTTCGGTGGCCATGTTCCTCGCCGGCGCCACCCTGCACCTGTTCGCCACCACCTCGCTGGGGATATTCCTCGGCACCCTGGCGCGTTCGATGCCCCAGTTCGGCCTGCTGCTGATTCTGGTATTGTTGCCGTTGCAGGTGCTTTCCGGTGGCATGACTCCCCGCGAGAGCATGCCCGCCGCGATCCAGTACATCATGCTGCTGGCGCCCAACACTCATTTCGTGATGCTGGCCCAGTCGATCCTTTACCGCGGCGCCGGACTGTCGGTGGTCTGGCCGCAATTCCTCGCCCTGGCGATAATCGGCAGTACGCTGTTTTCGCTGTCGCTGGCGCGCTTTCGCAAGACCATCGGAACCATGGTCTGATGTTGTTTCGAGGAGAATCTATGAACAAATCCCTGCCTTTGCTGACGCTGGCCGCTGTGTTCTCCGCGCCAGCCTTTGCGGAGAATACCGGGGAGGTGCCCGACCGCGGCAGTACCCTGAGTTTCGTCTATGAGAATGACTCCTTCTATAATCGCGACAGCCACTACACCAGCGGGGTGCGCCTGAGCTGGATTCCCGGTTCCCGGGAAACGCCGCGCTGGGCGCTGGACATCGCCAGCGCCATTCCCTGGTTCCCGCGCGACGGCCAGGTATTGCACGGCTATTCCCTGGGACAGAACATGTATACCCCCAGCGATATCAGCCTGGAGGAACCACCAAAGGACGACCGGCCCTACGCCGGTTGGCTCTACGGCACCATCGGCCTCGGCGTCGAAACCGGTCTCCAGCTCGATCAGGTGGTGCTCACCCTGGGGATGGTCGGCCCCGCCTCCCTGGCGGAGCGCACCCAGAAACTGGTGCACAAGGTGGTGGATTCAGACGATCCCAAGGGCTGGGACACCCAGTTGCGCAACGAGCCCGGACTGATGGTGAGCTGGCAGCGCAACTGGCGGGCGCTGGCGCAGCGCAGTTTTCTCGGGAACCAACTGGACTTCACCCCACACGTCGGTGGCACTGTCGGCAATATCCATACCTACGCCAACGTCGGGCTGACGCTCCGCTACGGCGACAACCTGCCTCTCGATTACGGGCCGCCCCGCATCCAGCCGGGGGTCACCGGCACCAGCAGCTTCATCGCCGGCCCCGGCGTTGGCTGGTACCTGTTTGCCGGCATCGAAGGTCGCGCCGTGGCGCGCAACATTTTCCTCGACGGCAACAGTTTTCGCGACAGCCGCAGCGTCGACAAGAAACACCTGGTCGGAGACCTGCAATTCGGCGCTGTGCTGGTGTGGGACAAGGTGCGCCTGAGCTACACCCATGTGCTGCGCACCCGCGAGTTCGACACCCAGCACGACAGCGACGACTTTGGTTCCATCGCCATCTCGGTGCAGTTCTGACGAAGCCAGGCGGCTGAATACCCGACTTCAGATATCTTGCCGCACCTGGGATTGGCGAGTAGACTTTTACCGTCCCCTCCGAGACTGTTCCATGGATAGAGAACACTTTCTCGTCGCCCTGTTTCCGCTTTCGCGGTTAGTGCCGCAAAGTGTCGCCGGACTTGCGGCCCGGCGCTTTGCTGCAACAGCTGATATTTGTCAGCAACCCTGCACGCTTTTTCCCGCGGCGATGATTTTCGCCACCGCGACCGATATCGACACCGGCTCGCGGGCCCTTGCCCCCAGGCAATGCCCGTCTCAATACAATCCTCATTCAATACTTGAATACTGGAGATGACGATGAATTTTCTTGCGCGCGCCGTGACCCCTGCCGTCATGCTCGCCATGGCCCTGGTATTGGCCGGCTGTGGTGCGGACTTCAAACCGGGAACCTATGCCGACGGCGGGCTGAGTTACCATTTTGGTGAAGATGGCAAAGGCGCGATGAGCGGAGGTGTCCCGGGCACTCCGGCGTTCACCTATGAGGTGAGGGGCGATCAGATCAGGGTGCAGTTCGGGCCAGATCCGGGCCGGGCCTTTACCCAGGTGGACAAGCACACCATCGAACGCTGGGATGGGCGCAGGTTCGTATTGCAGTCGGAGTAGCCGGCGATTGCGTCGCTTCGCGGCGCTGCGGATTGTGCATGGCGGTCACTGTCGCCGCGACAGTATCGGATCAAGGGAAACGCAATGAACGGGCTCAAGTGGTTGTGGTTGCTGGCGCTGATCTGCTCCCTCTCGCTGCGGGCGGAGCAGCCTGATACCGCTGCGCACCCCCTGATGACGCGTTATGTCGGCACCTGGGAGCTCGATGAACTGCTGCGGGAACCGTCCGTGCAACCGGAACTGCGGGCGCTGCTGGGTGACGACCTGGAGCGACTCATCAACAATATCAGCGTCCGCGGCCCGGTCGGGGTTTACGGTGGCGCGCTGACAGTGATGGGCAATGCTCCCCATCGGGGTGGCGAAGAGGAAGCGGTGCTCTGCATACAGCTGGTCGATGCCGATAGCGAGGTGCACGCGGCGATATTCTCCGGCGGCCGGGTGACTATTCGTTCCCGGCAGCCGCGCTACGATTTCCTCCCGATATGCATCCGGGACTGGGTGGCGCTGGTCAGCACCGGGCATCGCTACCGGATGCGGCAACCCGATCATGTCGACATGGTGGTGCCGGGCCGCGACTGAAAACTCCCCGGGCGGCGGGGAGGGGGAAAACCGATCAACAGCACAGGGATAAACACAGATATAAGCAGAGTGGCGCCGGGCTGTGAGCGGCGTGGTACAGACAGCGAAATACAACGGAGGACGTATTATGAAGCGTGTACAAACGTGGGGTTTTTTCCTGATATCGACAATATCCATGCTGCTTGCCGGGTGCGGTGGCGATGATACCGAATCGCTGAGCGCCAGGATGGATGACGGACCGGGCAAGCCGGTCAAGAGTACCAAGCAGTTGGTCGGCGCCTGGTACGGCCCGGCGGCGAAGGATATTGCCGGGTTCGAGTTCACCGAAGGGGGGCAGGTGATGATTACCTTCGCCGGCGGCAACCCTCTGCAATTGGGCGGCACTGTGATGTGGAACTACGGGCTGCTGGACGGGGGCCGGGTCGCCCTGAGCCAGCCCAACGGCCAGACGCGCATCATGGCCGCGACGATCAGTGGCAAGACCCTTGCGCTGGCCGCGGAGCACAATCCCAACGAGGTGGCGCGTTACCTGAAGTTGGACGAACAGTCGATCGCCCAGGCCCACCAGGCTGAATCCCAGCGGCTCATCGCGCAGCATGACAAGATGCTGCAGGCGGTTCACGACTACCTGCAGCAGCCGAAGCTCGTCCTGGTGTCGGATATCGAAGGCGTGAACCCGGGACGGGAAGCGCTCGAGATCTCCGGCGCCGCAGGGAACTGGAGCGGCAAGGCGTACACCGAAATCAGCGCGCCGATATTGCGCACCGCACAGGTCAGTCTGCTGGCGTCATCGCCCGGCCTGCCGATCCAACTGGAAATTGCCCTGCTGGAGACAGTCGGTCCTCCCGGCCAGAGTCCGGTGCAGCCGCGCGCCGAACGATTGGTGGTCGAGGGCGCACCGGACAAGCTGAAAATTGCCGGCGGTGGCCGCAAGCTGGTAGCCGATGGCAAGGTATACGATGACATCGTCAAAAAATATGAAGAGGTCAGGAAGGAGCGCGAAACGGCGCTGACAGAATTCACCGAACAGTTTGGCGCCTATGCCTGGCTGCAGGGCGGATATCATTACCTGTCGGGCCGGGGAGCGGAACACAACAGGATCGCCTATGCGCTCAGGCGCGTCGAGGGTCAACCGGCTTTCGAATTCGTACAGGTCAATCGCAATACCGACCCGGACTGGAACCTCGATCTCAAGTTCAATGCCTACCAGCAGATCCCGGTGCTCTTCAGCGGTGACAAGCCGGTATTGCGCCTGCCCGACCAGACCGTTCTCACTGCCAACTCCGAGGGCGGCAAAACCGTTTTCCGTGGCAAGAACCGCGCGGGTCAGGACGCTGAATTCATCGTTGCGGACGTTGTCACCGCGGAGGATGTGGCGTCGCGCCAGGCGGTGGTCAATGAGTACCTCGCGGCGCTTCGTGAAACCAAGACGCTGCGCGGCCATATCATCACGGCGGGCAGCAACGGCCACGTCGGCGGCCGGATTCTGACCGTGACCGCCGACCCGCAGGGCAATATCAGCGGATCACTGAAGGCGCTGGAGTACGGCGGCACCTACGCCGTTACCGGCAAGTTCGAGCCGACGTTCCTCGGGGCGGCTATGCAGCTCCAGTCCACCGAGCTGCTGAACGGCCCCTACAACCGGATGATGGAAGGCCGCATAAAGGTCGACCTGGTGTTCGATTTTGCCGAGGGCGCGGATGCCCCGCCGGTGGTTTCGGGCAAACTGGGCGGCGGCTTTTTGTCGGGGGAACTGACATTCAGCGAGATCTCCGCGGCGCAGATCAAGGCGGAGCGCGAACAGTTGATCAAGTGGATCGCTGGCGATGGCAGCGACTTCACCCCGGTGCAGCCGCGCCATAATCGCGGGCAGCCCCTCTACAGGATCAAGGCGGACCCGGCCAGCGGCAAGATAACCGGAACCATCAGTGAAGGTCCCAACAACCTGTTGCCCAACGGCCCTGTTTCCTTCACCGGACAGCTATCGGAACAGGATGGCTATGTCTATATCCATCTCGAGAATCCAGCGGAGCGCAACGACAACAACCGGGCGATGCGACCCTGGGAGCACTTTATCTGGGCAATCCCGACTGCCGAGCAGGGCCTGGTGCTGGCCGGTGCCACGGCGCTTCACAGCGGGATCAGCCAGGGCAAGTTCGATCCGCGCCCGCTGGTACTGCTGCCCGCGCAAGGGGCACCCTAGAAGCTGATGGCGGCCTGCCTTGGCGATGCGCTGGCGCCCGGAGCAGGCTGGCCGTGCCGCCCTGCGCGGCGTTGCCGGCGAGCGGGGCGGCGTGAGGGTGTTTTGCGTTGTCCGTCGATACCGGTACCATTGCCACCGCCCATCAACTGACAAGCCCTGGCCCATGCACCGATCGAAGACAACCGGATATCTGCTCCTCGCCCTTGCCTGCCTGTGGCTCACCGCCTGTTCGTCGCAACCCAGGCAACCGCCGTCTGGCGCCGGTGACCAGTACGCGATCAGGTTCGCGCTCTATGATCAGTTCGGCGAATGGCGGGGCGTGCCCTACCGTCTCGGCGGACTGTCCAAAACCGGCGTCGATTGTTCCGGCCTGGTGTACCTGACATTCCGCGACCGCTTCGGCATCCAGCTGCCGCGCAATACCCAGGAACTGGCTAAAACCGGCACTGCGGTCAGGCCCGGTGAGCGCCAGAGTGGTGATCTGGTATTGTTCCGCATCAACCGCGGGCTCAATCACGTGGGCATCTACCTGGAGGAGGGCCGCTTTATGCACGCCTCCGCCAGCAGCGGGGTGATGATTTCCAGTCTCGAAGACACCTATTGGCAGAAGCGTTACTGGAAGACGGTGCGACCGCGACCGTCGCTGCTGGCGTCCAGGTAACCGGCAATCTTCAAATCCATTACTGGAAAGGATTTAACGGTTCGCGCCAATTCCACGCTAAAAATTACGCGCCCGAGGTGCGTGCGAGCTGTTCAGGCTGCGGCGGGGTTTTGGCCTGCGCTTTTATATTTCAGCCAATTGACCGTCACCCGACAAGCCAAGCATCCGCAACATAAGGCTGGCGGTGCTGCAGCTGGCCCGCTCGATATCCACCGACGCATGGAGTGCCGAACGCAGTCCCAGGCCGATAAGACAAGCCATCATGATATCGACATAGGCATCGAGATCAGCGGCCGGCATATCGGGTCGCGCGAGCAGGGCCAAGCGGCGCACGCCGGCCTGGTAAAACGAGGTCAGTGTTTCAAGTCGCTCCGCAACCGAGGCGTTGCGCACCGCTTCCGCCAGGATTTCGTAGGAGAGGCTACCGTCGTCCAGAACCAGAGAAATTTCGCTGATAGCCTTAAAGGCGTCAAAAATACTGCATTTCCCCCGTTCGACGGTATCGAAAATCGCATCCATCTGGGCGAGTCGTGCATGGACATTTTTCTCCACGATGGCGAGGACAATATCGGACTTGGCATCGAAATGCCGGTATATCTGGCCCATGCTGACCGATGCTTCCGCTGCCAGCTCGGCCGTGGTGGTGGGGTGAAATCCTTTCGCTCCGAAAAGCCGGCGGGCAGCATTGATGATCCGCTCTCTCGGGGGCTGATCGAGAAGGGTTTTTTTCGATGCCTTAACCATTGCCGGTCATCCCTTCGAACCTCCGCCTTCGAGCTATTCTTTTCATGTGCATATTCATTATCGTCATGCTGGTATTTCGGCTGTAGGGTCAATGCCAGAAGAACTGTGGGTATTAGCCCCGATATTTCTTGAACTGTACGGTTGGCACAGCTTCAAGTCTGCATAAAATCGAGGCGAAGAAAACTTTCTGAGGAATTTTGCCGACGCCAAAGTGTACACCAGGCAAGCTGGATTTTGGCCGTCGGAGGCGCTGGGTGGCCGAGGCGAATATTGAACCGCGCCCTCGGTTCGGATGTTGATCTGCTGCTGTGCAAGGGATCGCCAACTCTCACGCACCATACTGGGCCACTATTTCCAGAACGCCATTGATTACGAACTGCACGCCCATGCAGACAAGTAGAAACCCCATGACCCGCGCGATCGCTTCCACTCCGCCCTCACCGATAAACCTCACTATCCGTCCAGCGCTGCGCAGGCAGACCCAGAAAATCACCCCCAGCAGAGTGAATACCATGACCGGTGCGAACATCAGCGTCAGGTTCGTAAAGGGTACCGTGCCGGGCTGGGTGGACGCTGCGGCACTGATGATGAAGGCAATGGTCCCAGGGCCTGCGGTGCCCGGCAGAGCCAGTGGAACGAAGGCGATATTGACGTGTTTGCGGCGATTCACCGCCTCGGCATTGGCCTCGGCCTCCGGTATATCGCTTACGCTGTGTGTCGGGAAAAGCATGGTGAAGCCGATGAACGCCACGATCAGCCCACCGGCGATGCGCAGCCCGGGAATCGACACGCCAAATGATTGCATCATCCAATACCCGGCAAAATAGGTGACCAGCATGATGGCCACAACGTAGATCGCCGCCTGGGTGATCTGTCGATTGCGCTCCTTCAGCGGCAGATTGCCTCCCAACGAAAGCAGCAGGGTGACCGATGTCAGCGGGTTGGCCAGTGGCAGCATGAGCGTAAGTCCCAGCCCCACCGCCTTGAACAGTTCGACGATTTGATCCATGGATTCCTCAAATTTTGATGATGATGGAGACCGGCAACTGGTCGACTGCGTCCACCGGCCAACCATCAGGGGCACGTTGCCGCGCCGCTGCCAACCCACCGCCGTGCGGTTCCGGCAATCTCGCCCGCCAGTTGGCCGATGGCGCGCTGATGGGCAAGCACTAGGCTGTCCAGATCCTCCGTAGCCGGTTCGCTGATGACACTGGCGCAGGTCAGCGCAGGATGTGGCTGCTGGTGATCACCGAGTTCCAGGCTCCAGACCACATTCAGTGCGGCATGGCTGCCCGGCAGGGAATCGAACCGACGCACATCCGTGCGCACGGTCACCATCGGGCGACTGGCATGGCCCGGCAGACCGGCCAGATCGCGCACGCCGAGATGCTGTTCCAGCTCAAAGGCGAGCGCATCATGAAACTCATCTGCCGGCGGCGAGGCCCAGAGGGCGTTTTCCAGAATGGTCAGCCGACCATCATTCTGACGGACCACCAATCCTGGCTGGTCGATCTGCACCGGAATGCGTACCGGCATCAGCTGCAGCTGAAAATCAGCCGTCTCGCCACTGGGTGCGGCAGTCGGCTGCGTCGGAATCAGGGTGTGGTAACGCGTTGGCGCTGAGCTGCAGGCGTTCAGCACCAGCAGGCTGCTCAGGATCAGCAGATAAGAACGCAGGATTATCATTGAGGCTCCGTATTGAGTTCACGAGAGGTCGCACCGCCTTTGAAGCTCGCGGGCGCAGTGTCGCTGCCGCGCCCGCGAATCAGGGATTCGGGGTTGCGGCTCAGGTAGTCCGATAGCACACGCACGGAACGCACGGCGCGATGCACCTCCTTCAAGGTGTCTCCCAACTGCTGACGCTGGGGCGATCCCTCGGCCAGTGCCTGGTTGGCATTCCCCAGGGTCTGCTCCGCGCGCTCAAGAGTGCTTTGCAGTTGCGGCAATACACTGCCGTTGACCTGTTCCAAAGTCTTGCGCAGCTCGCTCAGGCTATCGTCGAGGTTGCCGGCAAGGGAGTCGATGGGCAGCTTGCTGAGCTTGTCCACCACGGCTTGCAGCTGCTCCTGCAATTTGTCGAAGCTGCCGGGAATGGTGGGTATCGTCAGGGGCCTGGTATGGGGATCAAACTCCACAGCCGCCGCACGGCGGTCGAAATCCAATGACACATAGAGCTGGCCGGTCAGCAGATTCCCGGTGCGTGCCTGGGCCCGCAATCCACGCTCAACAAGCACCTGAATCAGGCGCGCATTGCGCTCTTCATCGTCACTGTTAATCTGCGCCAGCAGCTTGTCCTGTGCCCCACCAAGCCGATTGGGATAGATGACGGCACCCACTACCACAGGAAAGCTCTGGCTGTGTTCATCGTAATCGAGGTTGACCGACACCACCCGGCCAATCGGCACACCGAGGAACTCGACCGGCGCATCGACGTTGAGGCCGCGCAGGGTCTGATCGAAGCGCATCTGCACGAAGCGCGCCGGACCATCATCAGGCGCCATCGCCTGGCGCATATCGTTGAACAGCGGGAACGCGTGATTCTCGGCGGCAGGTTCGGTATCGGTGCTGTAATTGGGTGCCCGAAAGGCGATCCCGCCGGCAAGGATGGCCGACAGCGACTGGGTGTTCACCTTGAAACCGTCCGCGGCGAGCGACACATCCACCCCGCTGGCGTTCCAGAAGCGCGTGTCGTCGGTGACGAAGCCGTCATAGGGCGCGTTGACGAATATCCGCACGACCACCCCCTTGCCATCATCGTCCAGGGCATACGAGACCACCTGCCCCACCGGAATGCGGCGGTAGTAGACGGGCGATCCCACCCCCAGTGAACCGAGGTCGCCGGTGCGCAGCGTGAAGCGCTTGCCCTCCACGCCGAAGGTCACCGGCGGCGGCTCTTCCAGGCCAATGAACTCGCGGCGGGTGTCCTTCGCATCGCCGGGGTCCGCGCCAATGAAGGCACCGGACAGCAGGGTATCGACCCCGGACACGCCGCCAGCACCAATACGCGGGCGAACCACCCAGAACTGGGCATCCTCCCGGGTAAAGGCCTCGGTCTCCTGATTCAGCTCGATGCTGGCAATGACCCGGGTTCGATCTTCGCTCAGCCCGATGTCGGTGACCCTGCCAATAACCACGTTCTTGTATTTGACCTGGGTCTTGTTGGCCTCCAGCCCCTCCGCCGTGATAAAGCTCACCGCGATCCGCGGGCCGGCCGACAGCCAGTTCTGTACCACCATCGACAGCCCCACCAGGGCCGCCGCTATGGGCACCAGCCAGACCAGCGAGATGCGCGCGCGTCGCTGTCTGATTTCCGGCTGACCCGCGTCGGCGTGTGGGGCGTCGGATTTATCGAGGCTGTCTGGCATCGTTTTTCTCTGCATCCCAAATCAATCGTGGATCGAAACTCATGGAGGCCATCATCGTCAGCACCACGACCAGGCCGAAGAACAGAATCCCCAGGCGCGGTTCTATCGTGCTCACTGCGCGGAGCTGCACCAGCGCCGCCACCAGGGCAACCACCAACACATCGAGCATCGACCAATACCCGATGACTTCAATGAACCGGTAAAGCCGCGCCCGCTCGGGCATGGCCCAGCGGCTGCGCCGCTGGACGGTAACCAGCAGCAACGCCAGCACAAAGAACTTCATGCAGGGCACCACCACGCTGGCGATGAAAATCAGCAGGGCGATATCCCAGGAGCCACCCCGCCAGAATTCGATGACGCCGCTGAGAATGGTGCTTTCGCTGCCATTGCCTAACATGTCCGTATACATCACGGGCAACAGGTTGGCCGGCAGATAAAGGATCAGCGCACCGATCAGAAGCGCCCAGGTACGAGCCACGCTGTTCGGCTTGCGGGTATGCAGCACCGACCAGCAGCGGGGGCATTCGCGATCGTCAAGCCGGCAGACGTTGCCGCAGTCGTGGCACGACTGCAAGCCCAACTCGACAGCGTAGGGTGGCGCACTCATCGCGGGGCGATTCCCAACTCATCCCACAGCCTGCGCACATCGCGACCGCCGATCAGGATGATCAGCACCGTGAGCATGGATACGGCCCACAGGCCGATCCCCGGATGCACATCGAGCATGCCCGACAATTTGATGATGGCCACCAGAATACCGATCAGGCAGACCTCCAGCATGCTCCATGGACGCAGATGCTCGAGCGCGCGCATGCATGCGCGAAACCCCGGTGCCACCCGCCCGCCACGGGCATGCGCCAGCACCCAGGCCAGCAGGATTATCTGCAGCGCCGGCGCAAAGATGATACTCAGGCCGGTAACCAGCGCGATCAGCGTGATCCGCCCCTGCGCCAGGGCCTCGACGGTTTCCCACAGCGTAGCCTCGTTGCTGATTCCCTGGAGACTGATACCCATGATGGGGAAGGTATTGGCGAACAGAAACAGAATGGCCGCGGCCACGGTCAGGGCCAACAGCTGATCGGTGCCCAGAACCCGGCCCCGGGCCAACAGAGCGCCGCAACGCTGGCAGTGGGCGGTTTGCTTGCGCGCCAGGGCGGGGCGCTGGTAGACCGAATCGCAATGCTCGCAAATGACTAACTGTGCTCGGCTTGTCTCAGCCGCTGACATGGATGTGCACACCCCCTCTAGCTCGGACATCTCACCGGCCCCTCGCAATAAATCCAGTTCGGTTGCCTTGGTCCGGAGCCGGGTCGCCAGCCGGTACGTCTAACTGAGTCCACGGTGAGAGCAAGTGTCTGGCCGAAAGCCCGCTCGCTGTCGGGTGCAATGCGGCGCTGCGTCTGGTCGGCAACAACTATTGGCTTGAAGCTCACGGTTCAGACCTTCTTCGGTGAAACTGTGGGCGGTAGGGCTCCACCGTGCTCTTGCGCATTTTCGACAGGGCGATGCTGACGAAAGAGGCGCTTCACCAGATAAAAGAACAGCGGTATGAAGAAGATTGCGAGCAGGGTGGCGGTGAACATGCCTCCCACCACACTGCGTCCGATTGCGTTTTGGCCCCCGGAACCGGCACCCGTAGAGATCGCCAGCGGCAGCACGCCAAAGCCAAACGCAAAGGAGGTCATGAGGATTGGACGCAGGCGAAGCTTGGCTGCCTCGTAGGCGGCGGTAGCCGCATCGAGTCCCGAGCGCATTTTCTCCTCTGCGAACTCGACGATCAGGATCGCATTCTTGGAGACCACCCCAATGGTGGTGATGAGTCCGACCTGAAGGTAGATATCGTTGTTGAGGCCGGTCAGCCAGGCCGCGATCAAGGCGCCTATCGCGCCGATCGGCGCGGCAAAGATGACCGCCATCGGCACCGACCAACTTTCGTAGAGCGCCGCGAGCGCGAGAAAGATGATCAGCACCGACAGAGTATAGAGAGCCGGTGCCTGCCCACCGGAGAGACGTTCCTCGTAGGATGTGCCGCTCCATTCGAGGCCGATGCCAGCGGGTAGCTCCCTGGCCAGCTCTTGGACCCGGGCCATGGCGGCGCCACTGCTGTAGCCCGGCGCCGGGGCACCGAGAATCTCTATGGCGGGATGGCCGTTGTAGCGCTCGAGACGGGCCGGGCCAAAGCCCCAATCCGTCTCGGCGATGGCGGAAAGGGGCGCCATTTCGCCGGACGAGCCGCGAACGTGCAGATTGCCGATGTCTTCCGGGTTGTTGCGGAATTCGGCACTGGCCTGAAGCATGACCTTCTTGACCCGCCCTCGATCGAGGAAGTCGTTGACGTAACTGCCTCCGAGCGCGGTGGAAAGCGTGTCATTGATCTCCGCATGGTTGAGGCCGAAGGCGCCGGCCTGCGCCTGATCGACCTTGATCCGAAGCTGGGAGACATCTTCCACGCCGCTGGGGCGAACCTGGCTGAGGGTCTTGTCGTTGCGGGCCAGCTCGAGCAACTGGTTGCGGGCAGCAATGAGCCCGTCGTGACCGACCCCGCCGGTATCGATGAGCTGCAGATTGAAACCGGTCGCATTGCCCAGTTCGAAAACCGCTGGCGGGATGAAGGAGATCGCACTGCCGCCGCGCAAGTGAGCCAGCGCCCTATTGGCGCGCTCGGCGATGGCGGCCGAACTGTTTTTTCTGCCCGGCCGTTCGCTCCAGTCATGCAATTTCAGGAAGGCGGCGCCAATATTCTGGGCTTGACCGATCCCGTCATAGCCGGTGACGCTGAACACGTAGGCGACATTGCCCGACTCTTCAATCAAAAACTGGTCCTCGAGCTGCGCCATGACCTCTATTGTCTGCTCCATGGTGCTGCCTGCCGGAAGCTTGACCTGAGCCATCATCATGCCCTGGTCCTCATCCGGCAGGAAACCTCCGGGCAGGCGGGCGAAAAGTATGCCCAGAACACCGATGACCAGCGCATAGACCAGTAGTGAACGTCCCCAGTTGCGGTTTACCCGCAACACACCATCACCGTAGCTCTTGACGCCGCGATCGAAGGTACGGTTGAACCAGCCGAAGAATCCCTTGCGTTGCTGATGTGTTCCATCGTGGGGTTTGAGGAAGGACGCACACAGAGACGGTGTCAGGATCAGCGCGACCAGAACCGATAACGTCATCGCCACCACGATGGTGATCGAGAATTGCCGGTAGATGATGCCCGCCGAGCCACCGAAGAAGGCCATGGGCAGAAAAACGGCCGAGATCACCACCCCAATGCCGACCAGGGCCCCGCCCAGTTCATCCATGGACTGCCGGGCCGCTTCGATGGGCGACATGCCTTCTTCCTGAATCAGGCGCTCGACATTCTCCACCACCACGATGGCGTCATCGACCAACAAGCCTATGGCCAGCACCATTCCGAACAGCGTCAGGCTGTTTATGGAAAATCCCAATGTGTACAGTATCGCGAAGGTACCCAGCAGCACCACGGGCACAGCGATGGTCGGGATCAGCGTCGCCCGCCAGTTCTGCAGAAACAGGAACATCACCAGAAAGACGAACACCACGGCCTCAAGCAAGGTATAGACGACCTGTTGCACCGAGAGCTTGACGAACGGTGTTATGTCATAGGGATAGACAAGCCTGATATCGGCGGGAAGCTGTTTCGACAGCCGCTCGAGTTCACTCTTGACCGTGCCGATCGTATCGAGAGCGTTGGCGCCGGACGCCAGGGTGATGCTCAGCCCGACCGCGGCCTGGCCATTGAGGCGGGCGTCGAAGTTGTAGAGTTCGCCACCGATTTCCACTTCGGCGACATCGCCCAGCCGCACCGCCGATCCATCTGGCTCGCTCCTGAGCAGAACGTCGCGAAATTGCTCGGGAGTCTCCAGCCGCGACTGTGCCGATACCGTTACGTTGAGCGCCTGGCCCGATGTTGCCGGCAGGCTGCCGATCTCACCTGCCGACACCTGGGCATTCTGGTCGCGAATGGCCGTTTTGATATCGCCGAAGGTGAGGTTGAGATTGGCGAGCTTGATTGGGTCCACCCACACCCGCATCGCAAACTGTGTGCCGATGACCCGCGTGGTGCCGACCCCGGTGATCCGGGCGATCGGATCCTCCAGCATCGACACCGCCATATCGCCGAGGTCGATCTGGTCATGACTGCCATCCTCGGAGTAGAGCGCGACGATCAGCGCGGTGGCCGATGAGGACTTTTTGACGGTCACACCCTGTTGCTGTACCTCCTGCGGCAGCAACGGCATGGCCTGCTGCACCTTGTTCTGAACCTGAATCTGAGCCGTATCGGGATCGGTACCCTGTTCAAAGGTCAACAGTGTGGCAAGGTTACCCGCCGAATCACTGGTCGACCGGAAGTAGCGCAAATGGTCGATACCCTTGAGTTGCTGTTCGATGACCACCGTGGTGGAGTCGTTGAGCGTCGTCGCATCGGCGCCGGGATAGCGCGTGCGAATCTCGATCGTGGGTGGTGCAATCTCAGGAAATTGAGCAATGGGCAGGGCCTTGATGGCCAGCGCACCGGCCAGCATCGCGATAATGGCGAGAACCCAGGCGAAGATCGGGCGGTCGATGAAGAAACGGGACATCGTCGCCTATCCCCCCGAATTCGGGGCGGATTCAGCCAGCGCGCTCGCCGGCGGGATCCAGGGCGTCGGTGTCACCGTCGCGCCAGGGCTTGCATGATGGCGGCCCTCGACGATCAGTTGCTCTCCCGGGCGCAGCCCGTCCGTCACCATCCAGCGATTGCCAATGGTTCGCTCCGCGGTCACGATGCGCTGCTCCACCTCGCCCTGGGCGTCGACGATCAGCGCCACGGCGCGGCCGCGCACATCGCGGGTGATGCCCTGTTGGGGCACGAGTATGGCTTGCTGGCGCACACCGTCGGACAGGCGTGCGCGCACATACATCCCCGGCAGGAGCATGCCGTCGGGATTGGCAAAGGATGCCCGCAGGGTGACGGCGCCGGTCGAGGGATTGACCGCGATCTCCGAAAATTGCAGCTGGCCCTCGATCGGATAGACTGTGCCGTTGGGAAGCAGAAGTTCGACAGGGACACTGTCGCTGTCGCGGGTCAGGTCTCCCGCCTGAATGGCCTCGCGGAGAGTAAGAACCTGCGAAGCCGACTGCATCACATCGACATGCACGACATCGGTGCGCTGGATGGTGGCCAGCGGCTGTGCCTGGCCATCCTGGACGAGGGCTCCCGGCGTCACCAGCGAGCGGCCGATGCGCCCGGAAATGGGCGCCTGGATGTGGGTGAAGCCAAGATTCACTTCCGCTGCGTGGACGGCAGCGCGCTGTACGTCGACCTCGGCGCGTGCCTGATCCGCTGCTGCCTGGGCATTGTCGGCATCCTGGCGACTGGCGGCACTGATGCTCGCCAGCTCCTGATAGCGCTTTGCCTCAAGCCGTGTGGCATTGATCGAAGCTTCTGCACGGCCAAGCGCAGCCCGGGCGCTCCTCAGCGTTGCCTGGTAGGGCGCATCCTCGATCTCGTAGAGAAGCTGTCCGGCCTGCACAGTCGATCCCTCCTCGAACAGCCGTTGACGGACTACACCGTTTACCTGCGGCCGCACTTCCGATGTCTCGGCAGCGACGACACGACCCGGCAGCTCGCTGTTCAGGGTGGCAACCTCACTGTGCAGTGTTACTACGCCCACTTCAGGGGGTGGAGCAGGTTCGGGCGGCTCCGGCGCTCCGCAACCGGCCAGCCAGAGCAGTGGAAGAAGAATTGGCAAGACTGTGCCGATCCTGGTTGAAGACATCGGAATACCTGCTGTGTGGAGATGATCAAGAATGAGCGCTCACTCCCATCCGGGAAGCAAGTGTAGTTAATCCGCTTCCGAGCGGCAAGGTCGGAATTGCCGCCGGGAACTGGCAGGCGGGCACTGTCAATTGTTACCGGGCGCTGCGCAGGCAGCGGCGACGGCCAGCCTCTCAGGATTGCCGTCTTATTCCTGCAAACAGCAGGGTGCAGACAGCGTTGACAGCATCGGCACGGGCCAGCTGGCCATTGCGGACCATTGCCGCTGCGCCACGCAATAGGATAAAGATGGATTCGTAGAGCCAGACGGCCGGAAGATCGACACGCAATTCGCCCCGTTCCTGCCACAGATAGTGCATTTCAAGAAGCTTCTGCTTGTAGGGATGCCAGGCATCCAGTGCCGGAAAGTCATGGCAATCAGGGCTTTCCAGTACCCGGTAAAGCTCGGCGCTGGGCAGCATATTGCCGACGATCCGCCGTATCGCTTCTTCAGCCGTGTCCTCTTCGATGCGGGAGCGTTCCAGAGCCAGGGCGTATTCCAGTACCGCCTGCGCGGCGAGAGCATTGAGCATCTCGTCGCGGGTGGCGAATTTGCGACTCAGGGTCGCGCGGCTTACGCCCACCGCAGTGGCCAGCTTTTCCATAGAGGCGCGAGGTTGCCTGGCGAGCTCCGCCGCCAGAAGGTGAAGCAGTTTCTCGTGCTCCATAGATTTCCCCCACATTATGGTTATGTTTCATCAACTCTCTGGTCCGCAGCAGGTGTCGTCTTGAACAGCTTCAGGACAAACACGAAAAAGACCGGTACAAACAGCACTGCGAGCAAGGTTGCCGAGATCATACCACCCATCACGCCGATTCCAATTGCCCGCTGGCTGGCGGCGCTGGCACCGGTGGCTATCGCCAAGGGCACCACGCCGAGAATGAACGCCATCGAGGTCATGATGATCGGGCGAAAGCGCAGCCTTGCCGCTTCGACCGCCGCTTCCTGCAGGCTGTGTCCCTGGGCGTAGAGATCTTTCGCGAACTCGACGATCAAGATGGCGTTCTTCGCGGACAAGCCGATGATGGTCACCAGGCCGACCTTGAAGAACACGTCATTGGACAGGCCGGCCATCAGCACGGCGAGGATCGAGCCGATGACCCCCAGCGGCACCACCAGTATCACCGACAGCGGGATGCTCCAACTTTCGTAGAGCGCGGCGAGGACAAGCAGTACCACCAGTATCGATAGCGCCAGCAGCATTGGCGCCTGGTTGCCGGAAATGCGCTCCTGCAGCGACTGGCCGGTCCACTCGTAGCCGATTCCCTCCGGCAGGTTGGCCATGATCCGCTCCATTTCCGCCATGGCGTCGCCAGTGCTGTAGCCCGGCAGTCCCTCGCCGTAGAGCTTGATGGCCGGATAGCCGTTATAGCGCGCCAACATGACCGGCCCCGTCGTCCACGAGACGCGCGCCAGCGCCGACAGCGGCACTGGCTCGCCCTGAAGATTGGGTACGGTCAACTTGAGCACGTCCGCCGGCGTCATGCGGAACTCGGCGTCCGCCTGGATCATGACCCGCTGGACACGGCCCTGGTTATTGAAGTCGTTGATCGTGGCTGAGCCCAGCGCCGCGGACAGGGTGTTGGTGAGGGCGGTGAAATCGACGCCGAAGGCGTCCGCTTGCTGGCGATCGACATCGATTTTCAGTTGCGGCGCATCATCCAGGCCTTCAATGTCGACATCGTCGAGTACGGCGCTCAGCTCGGCTTGCGCCAGCAGTTCGTCCTTGGCGGCGAGCAGCGCTTCGCGACCGACATTGCCCCGGTCCTGCAGGCGCAGGCTGAATCCTGTGGCATTGCCCAACTCGGGAATGGCCGGCGGGTCCATGAATGACATGTCGCCGTCGCGGACACGGCTGTTCAGCGCGGTCTTCGCCAGATCCTGTTCCTCCATGGTGGAGAGCTGGCGCTCGGCCCAATCCTTGAAGGTGATGAAAGCCAGGCCGACGTTCTGCCCCATGCCCGAGAACGAGAAGCCCTGGATCGCCGTGATATTGTCCACGCCTGGACGCGAGAGATAGTACTCCTCGATATGCGCGAAGCTCGCCAGCGTCCGGTTGGCCGAGGCGCCGGCCGGCAATTCGATCTGCGTCACCACGAAACCCTGGTCTTCGTCCGGGAGGAACGATGTTGGCAGCCGCATGTAAAGGACGGCCATGGCGACGACGATCAACCCGTAGACCACCATATAGCGTTTCTTGCCCACCATGCGACCGACACCGGTGCTGTAACGCTGCGTACCCCGGGCAAAGACCCGGTTGAACCAGCCGAAGAAGCCGGTTTTCTCTTCATGATGGCCCTTGACGATCGGCTTCAACAGCGTTGCGCACAGCGCCGGGGTCAGCGACAGCGCGAGGAATCCGGAAAACAGGATGGAGGTGGCCAGTGACAGCGAGAACTGCCGGTAGATGACCCCCACCGAACCGCTCATGAACGCCAGCGGCAGAAACACCGCTGTGAGCACCAGAGTGATCCCGACGATGGCGCCTGAAATCTGGGTCATCGCCTTGCGGGTGGCCTCCCTGGGCGACAGCCCTTCCTCGACCATCAGCCGCTCGACATTCTCGACCACCACGATGGCGTCATCGACGAGGATGCCGATGGCCAGCACCATGCCGAACATGGTCAGCATGTTGATGGAGAAGCCTGCCGCCAGCATCACGGCGAAGGTGCCCAGCAGCGCGATCGGCACCACGATCGAGGGAATCAAGGTGTAGCGGATGTTCTGCAGGAACAGGAACATCACCAGGAACACCAGCGCCATCGCTTCGAACAGTGTGTAAATGACTTTCTCGATCGAGATTTTGACGAAGGGAGCGGTGTCATAGGGGACCGACCAGGTTATGCCCTGCGGGAAATATTTTTCCAGCTCTTCCATCTTGCTGTAGATGGCATTGGCGGTTTCGAGCGCATTGGCGCCAGGCGCCAGCTGTACCGGCACCGCCACTGTGTGCCTGCCGTTGAGCCGGGATGAAAACTGATAGGTTTCGATGCCGAGGTCGATGCGCGCGACATCGCTCAGGCGCACCGCCGAGCCGTCCGGGTTGGCGCGCAGCATGATGCGACCGAACTCTTCCGGCGTCTCCATCATCCCCCGCATCACCACCGAGGCTGAGACGGACTGGGTCTCGGGACTGGGCATGTCGCCGATGGTGCCGGCGGGCACCTGGATGTTCTGGGTCCTGATGGCGCGGCTGACATCGTCCGTGGAGAGGCCGTAGCCCACCAGTTTGGTGGGGTCGAGCCAGACACGCATGGCGCGCTCGGACGACCACATCTGTGCCCGTCCGACACCGGGCACGCGCTTGATCTCGCTGAGGATGTTGCGGGCGATATAGTCGCTCAGCACGTCGCGGTCGACACTGCCATCGGATGATGAAATCGCGATCAACATCAAGAAGTTGGTGCTGGCCTTCTCGACTTCGATACCCTGCTGGATCACCGCCTGGGGCAGGCGCGACTCCACTCGCTTGATACTGTTTTGCACTTCGACCGCGGCGAGATCGGGATCGGTGCCGGGCGCGAAGGTGGCGCTGATCTGCGCTCTGCCGTAGGAGTTGCTCTGGGAGTCGAAGTACATCAGGCCGGTGGCGCCGTTCAGCTCCTCCTCGATCAGGCTGGTGACGGTCTCGTCGACCACCTCGGCAGAAGCTCCGGGATAGGTGGCTGACACCTCGACGCTGGGCGGCGCCACCGAGGGATATTGGGCGATCGGCAGGTTGGGTATTGCCAGCAGGCCGCCCAGGATGATGAACAGGGCGACCACCCAGGCGAAAATGGGTCGCGCGATAAAAAAATGTGGCATGTCGGCGCCTTGTAAGCGTGGTAGACAGGAGACAACAGCGGAGGGGGTTACCGCGATATGGTGGACAGCGTATTCGCCAGCGGGGAGCGCCAGGGCACGGCGGTTACCTTCATCCCGGACTCGATCTCCTGGAGACGGTCGACGGCGATGGTGTCGCCGGCCTTGAGCCCCCGTTCGATGATCCAGCGGTCACCCTCCATGGCGCCGGTTTCCACCGTGCGGCGTTCGACAGTGCCGTTGTCAGCCACCAGCATCACCGAGGCCGCGCCGCTGTTGTCGCGCAGGATCGCCTGTGCCGGCACCGCCAGTGAATGTTCCTGTACGCCCTGTTGCACTGTGGCGCGCACATACATGCCGGGCAACAGCACGCCCCGCGGATTGGGCACCAGGGCGCGCAGGGTGACTTGTCCGGTGGCGGGGTTCACAGTGATATCGGAAAACAGCAGCTCACCTGTCTGCGTGTATTGCCGGCCGTTGCTCAGATGGATGGTGACAGGCGCCGACTGCTCTTTTATCTGCAGGAGATCGCCGGTGCTGAAGGCGTCGCGCAACTGCAGCAACTCGTTGGTCGACTGGGTGATGTTCACGTATACCGGATCGAGTGTCTGGATGGTCGCCAAAGGCGTCGCCTCGCCCTGTCCCACCAGCGCGCCCTCGGTGACCAGGGCGCGGCCGATACGGCCCGATATCGGGGCCCTGACGGTGGCGTACTCCAGATCGAGCTCGGTGCGCCGGAGGGCAGCTTCGGCTTGGGCGACCTGGGCCTCCGCCTGCTTGCGCCGGGTGACCGCCTGATCGTAGTCATGCTGGCTGATGGCCTTGCCGACCAGCTGACTGTACCGCCTTTCCAGCAGTTCCGCCTCGGCCAGGGTGGCCTTGTCCTGCTCCAGGTTGGCGCTCGCCTCCTGGACATCGGACTGGAACGGCGCCGGGTCGATCTTGAACAATAACTGGCCGGCCTCGACGTCGCTGCCTTCCTCGAAGTTGCGTTCGAGCACGATGCCCGGTACCCGCGCGCGGACTTCCGCGACCCGGGTCGATTCGATCCGGCCGGGGAGATCGGCGGTGAACAGTATGCGCTCGGGGGTCAGTTCGATGGTGCCCACTTCAATGGGCTCCGGTTCCGAGGGCGGTGCAGGCGTGGCATCTATGCAGGCACCCAAAACGAGGCCCAGGCCCACGACGACTAGCGGAAGAAAAGGGAAACGACGCATGAGATCAATCCATGTCAAATGATACAAAGTTGTATCATACGACCTTATTCTATCTCATCTGGGAAGATTCGTAACATCTTTTTGTGGGAATTTTTATGAATAAGGTTATTGCCCCGCCATCCTTGCATGGAGCGGATATCTGTGAGTCGGGAACGACAGCCCAGGATTCCGGGCGCCGGGGCCGCAATGCGGCCCTGTTGACGGCGCATCAGGCTTCATGGATCTGAATCTCGATGGTGCTGTGGACGATTTCACTATGTTTTGCCAGGCGCTCCCGCACCCGCTCGGGAGTCAGGGCACCGTCCCGGGTGGCGACAGTGAGGATGCAGTAGTAGCTGTGCCGCCCGGCGCGCCACACGTGCAGGTCGGTGACACTGGTGTCGCCGACTTCCACCGCGCTGCGGATATCTTCCACCAAAGGGCGATCCATCTCCCCGTCGAGCAATACCTTGGCGGTCTGGGCCAGCAGGTTCTTAGCCCAGAGCGCGATCAGCACGGCGCCGATGATGCCCATCACCGGGTCGAGCCAGCCCCAGCCGTACAGCCAGCCGCCGCCGAGGGCGATGATCGCCAGCACCGAGGTGGCGGCGTCCGCCAGCACGTGGATATAGGCGGACTTGAGGTTGAGGTCCTCGTGGTGGTGATCGTGCCCATCGTGGTCATGGCCGTGGTCGTGGGCGCCGGCCAGGATCAGGGCGCAGGCGATGTTCACGGTAAGGCCGAGGGCGGCCACCGCCATCGCTTCCGGATAGCGGATCGTCTCCGGATGGAGCAGCCGGTCAAGCGACGCCGCCGCCATCAGAATCGCGACGCAGAGCAGGAACACGGCGCTGGCGAATCCGCCCAGCACCTCGATCTTCCAGGTGCCGAAGGCAAAGCGCGGGTCATGGGCGTAGCGCCGGGCGGCGGCGTAGGCAAAGGCGCTGAGGCCGATGGCCACGGCGTGGGAACTCATGTGCCAGCCGTCGGCGAGCAGCGCCATGGAGTTGAACCACCAGCCGGCGCCGATTTCGACAGCCATGGTCACCAGGGTGATCCACATCACCGCCCGGGTGCCGCGCTCCGCCTTCCGGTTGCCGGCGTCGTAGAGGTGAACGTGAGTGGACGATCTCGGCTCAGCGCTGTCCATGGGTGATGCTCCTCCTCGTGATCACTGCCAGTGACTGATGTCCGGACTTTAGTCGAAACCGGTCGCGGCCGTCACCCCGGGGGATCAGAAACCCAGCGCCTTGCCGGCACCGAGCAGGGTGGCGGCGCCAAGCACGGCGAAAATGGCGGCGGCGACGCTGTGCACCAAGCGCACCGGTATGCGTCCGGCTATGCGGTCGCCGAGCAGCACCGCCGGTACGTTGGCGATCATCATACCGAGTGTGGTGCCCGCGACCACGGCGATGAAAGCCTGGTACTGGGCGGCCAGGGCCACCGTCGCCACCTGGGTCTTGTCGCCCATCTCGGCGAGGAAGAATGCCACCAGCGTGGTGCCGAACACCCCGAATCGCGCCAGCTTGGCATCGTCTTCATCGAATTCGTCGGGGATCAACATCCACCCGGCCATGGCCAGAAACGACAGCCCCAGCACCCAGCGCAGCATCTGGGGCGACAGCAGGGCGGTAAGCCAGGTGCCGAGGGCGCCGGCAAAGGCGTGATTGGCCAGCGTCGCGACGAGTATGCCGAGCACTATGGGCACGGGCTTGCGGAAGCGGGCGGCGAGGATAAAGGCCAGCAGCTGGGTTTTGTCGCCGATTTCGGCCAGTGCCACGATACCCGTGGAGATCAGAAAAGCATTCATCGAGGTGGTTCCCTGGCCGGAGAAAGACAAATGACCACGGCGCCCCTCCGGCCAGCTGGAAGGCGCAGCAGTCAAAGGTCTTGCCAAGTACTGAACCGCCTGCGCCATGGCCGTTGGGCGGCCAAGTATGTTGACGCAGGCCCCTCACCAGGCGGGTGAGGGCGGCTACTCCCCTGAGACCCGGGCATGGTAACGGAAGGCGATGCCTCTGTCATCCCTGTGATGGGAGGATGGCTGGCGGCTGATTTAATACAGGTGTCTTGTGTATTCTGCGCGGGCGATGTACTTTCTCCCGGCAGACAAGTTCGCGCTCGCGCCGGCGCCCGCGCCGGCAGCGGTGGCGAACCCGGCCCTCGGCACCACAATCATAAATACAGGAGTCATTCATGGATCTTGGGATTACAGGAAAAATCGCCGTCGTTACCGGCGGATCACACGGGATCGGTCGCGCCATCTCCGAAGAACTCGGGCGCAGCGGCTGCCGGGTTGTCGTGGTGGCCCGCGGTCAGGCCCGGCTCGATGACACCGTCCGGGCCATCGAGAGCGAGGGCGGGCAGGCCGTGGCGGTGTCCGCCGACCTGCTGGATTTCGCCAGCTACCCCCGGATCGTGGCGGAGGCAGCGGCAGCGTTTGGCGGCGCTCCGGATATCGCCATCTACTCGCCGGTGGCGCCGCCGCCCGGCGCCTTCGACGAATTCAGCGACGACGATTTCGACAAGTCCTATACATCGCTGGTCAAGGGCTTCGCCCATTTCGTCCGGGCCATGGCACCCGGCATGAAGGACAAGCGCTGGGGCCGCATCATCACCATTGGTTCCGGTTGCGGCAAGGTGCCGGCCCGTTACTCATCGCTGCATTTCCACTATGCGCTGGCCAACACCAATCGGCCCGCCGCCCTCGGGCTGAGCCGCACGGTTGCCGACGAACTCGGTCCCTACGGCATCACCGTCAACACCATCCCGCCGGGCTTCATCGACACCGGCGAAAACTACGAGGCCTTTTTCCGGGGCTGCGCCGAGCGCGAAGGCCAGGACTACGAGACGTTCATGGCCAACGAGCTGAAACGTATTCCTCTCAACCGGTTCGGCAAGCCGGAGGAAATTTCCGGGCTGTGCGCGTTTTTGTGTTCACAGCAGGCGGGCTATATCACCGGCCAGTACATCGTGGTCGACGGCGGGCATATGGAGACCTACTGGTAAATCCGTATTACAGGTTTCAGATATAGGCACACCGGATTTACGCGCGAGCCTTCAACGTTGTTTGTGCGCAACGCCTTTTGTGCAAGCTGTAACCCCAACAAAGACCCTATCGACAGAATGAGGAAAGCTAATGGATCTTGGTATAGCAGGTAAGGTCGCCCTGGTGACGGGCGGTTCCCACGGTATCGGCCGCGCCATCTCCGAGGAACTCGGGCGCAACGGTTGCAAGGTGGTGGTCGTGGCCCGCAAGCAGCAATGGCTCGACGAGACAGTCAAGACGATCCGCGACGAAGGCGGCGAAGCCATTTCCGTCTCCGCCGACCTGCTGGATTTCGCCAGCTATCCGCGCATGGTGGCTGAAGCGGAGGCGGCGTTTGGCACTTCGCCCGATATTGCGATTTATTCCCCGGTGGGGCCGCCGCCCGGGGCCTTTGACGATTTCAAGGATGAGGATTTCGACAAGTCCTATACCTCGGTGGTCAAGGGCTTTGCAAACTTTGTCCGCGCCGTCGCGCCGGGCATGAAGGACAAGCGCTGGGGCCGCATCGTCACCATCGGTTCCGGGCACGGCAAGTTGCCCGCCAGGCTGTCGACCCTGCATTTCAGCTACGTGCTGGCCAACACCAACCGCCCGGCGGCGCTGGGCCTGAGTCGCACCATCGCCGATGAACTCGGTCCCTACGGCATCACCGTCAATACCATCCCACCGGGCTTTATCGACACCGGCGAGAACTACAAGGCGTTCTTCGAAGTCTGCGCGGCGCGGGAGGGGCTGACCTACGAGCAATTCATGGAGCGCGAGCTCAAGCGCATTCCCATGAACCGCTACGGCAAGCCGGAGGAAATTTCCGGTGTCTGCGCGTTTTTGTGCTCCCAGCGCGCTGCCTATATCACCGGCCAGTACATCGTGGTGGACGGCGGGCATATGGAGACCTATTTTTAAAGGACCGGATCGGGCGTACGACGCAAGGGCCGGGGGCGCGGAGTTGCTCCCGGCCCTGCTGGTGGCCGGCGCCAAGCCGGCAATGCCGGGCTGCCGGCGCCAGACCGAAAAAAGGTGTTCACCATGTCCCTTCACTCCGCGAACGACATCTTCAACCAACCGCCGCCGCTGGAAAACTTCAACCGCTACGCCGGCAACCGCGCACTGCGGGATGCCGTGCGGCGCGAGGAGGCGGGCTGGGCTGACGGCGAGTTGCTGGAGTGCGGGGCCGAGCTGGGCGCGGCGGAGTGGCTCGCGCGCGGTGACCTGGCCAATCGCTTTCCGCCACGGCTGAGGCTGTTCGACCGCTTCGGCCACCGGCGGGATGAATTCGAGTTCCACCCGGCCTGGCATGAATGCCTTGACTGGATCAAGGCGCGGGGCCTGGCCGGCGCCAGCTGGGCTGATACCCGGCGCGGCGCCCAGGTGCGCCGCGCGGCCCTGTTCCAGCTGTTCGCCGAGGTGGAGTGCGGCAGCCTGTGCCCGGCCACCATGACCTACGGCGCGGTGCCGGTGCTGGCCCGCGAAGCTGAACTCGCCGAGCACTGGCCGCGATTGCTGCAACAGCCGGTGTACGACCGGCGCTTTATCCCCGCCCCGCAAAAATCCGGGCTGCTGATGGGCATGGGTCTCACCGAGCGCCAGGGCGGCTCCGATGTGCGCGCCAACACTACCAGGGCCGACCCCGCTGGCGGCGGCTGGTACCGGCTGCACGGCCACAAGTGGTTTTTTTCCGCCGCCATGTGCGACGCCTTTCTGGTCACCGCCCAGGCGCCGGGCGGCCTGTCGTGCTTCTTCCTGCCCCGTTTTACCCCGGACGGCGCGCGCAATGCCATTCATATCCTGCGGGACAAGGACAAGCTGGGGGATCGCTCCAACGCCAGCGCCGAGGTGGCGTTTGAGGGCGCCCTGGCGCGACTGGTGGGGGAGGAAGGGCGCGGGGTCGCCACGGTGCTGGAGATGGCCAACTACACCCGCCTCGACTGCGCCAACGGCTCCGCCGGCATCATGCGCGCGGCGCTGGCCGAGGCGCTGCACTGCGCCCGTCATCGCCAGGCCTTTGGCAAACCGCTGATCGAGCAGCCGCTGATGGCCAATGTGCTTGCCGACATGGCCCTGGAGGTGGAGGGGCATGTCGCCCTGTGCCTGAAGGTGGCGGCCTGCGTCGATGGCCAGGAGCGGGACGAAAGCGCCGCCCTGCTCAAACGCCTGCTGATTCCCGCCGCCAAATATTGGGTATGCAAGCGCACCCCGGCGCTGATCGCCGAGGCGATGGAGGCCACCGGCGGCAATGGCTACGTGGAGGACGGCCCGATGCCCAGGCTGTTCCGCCAGTCGCCGCTCAATTCCATCTGGGAGGGGGCGGGCAACATCATGTGTCTCGACGTGCTGCGGGTGCTGGAGCGCGAGCCGCGGGTGGCCGAGTTGCTGGTGGCCTGGTTGGACGGCGCCCGCGGCCTCGCCACCGCCTACGACCGCGCCCTCGATGACCTGAAGCGGTGGTTCGGGGCCCGGACCCTGGGCCAGGCGGATGCCCGCCGGCTCAGCCAGCATATCGCCCTGCTCAGCGAGGCCGCGCTGCTGCTCGAAGACGGCCCGTCAACTGTGGCGGAGGCGTTCTGCGCCAGCCGTTTCGATGGTGGGGATGGCCGCGCTTTCGGGACCCTGGCCGCCAATACCGATTTCCGGGCCATCGTCGATCGCGCCCTGCCGGCCGGGTGATCGGCACGGCGACTGGCGGATATTCCCGATATCGGTCACGCATTCTTGCGGCCGGTTGGCAGCGGTCGTTATTGACAGGCGGAATAAAAAACTGCCCGGGCGACAGAGAGGCCATCGGCCATGCCCGGACAGTTTCGGTCTTTCGCAGTGCAGAGCCTCCGCTGACGCTCGCGCAGGACCATCACGCTATGCCATCAGAGACGCTATGCCATCAGAAATTGTAGCGCAGCGAGACCCCCCACATGCGAGGTGCATTGTAGAAGCCGGAGTTCACGCCGAGGCCGGCAGTAGAGCTGGAGGGGCCGAGCAGGGCTTCTTCGTCAAAGGCGTTGGTCAGGTAAACCGCGGCGTCGACATTGCTGCCCAGCACGCTGTACCAGTCAGCGCGGAAATCGACGATTTCATAGGCATCCGCATAGATATTGCCGCCGTAGTGAATATCGCTGATATGGAAGTACTTCGATGACAGAATGATTTCACCGATACTGGCATCCAGCGGCAGTGTGTAATCAATGTTGGCGGTATAGCTCCAATCCGGGGCTCCGAGGAATACGAAGGCCTCGAGTTCTCTCTGCTCGATGAGTTCCAGGGGGAATCCTTCCGGCACCCGGACATCAGCGTCCAGATCCTTGTCCATTTTCGAGCCGGCAAAGGTGACTTTCAGGTTGTCGGTCAACTGGGCGATCAACTCCACCTCGATGCCCTCCACCGTCGCCTCTCCGGCATTACTGTAGAACAGTCCGCCGGTGGGGTCGTTGGAGTCGTCATAGTCGCCATCGATGCCGCCGGTGGTCAGGCCGACGCCGGTGGTGGGAACCGCGTAGTGCACGTCTTTGTATTTACTGTGGTACAGGGCAATGTTCAGGCGGCCAAAGATATCGCCGAGGCTCCAGTCGCTTTTGAGGCCCAGTTCAAAATCCTGGACGGTTTCCGGGGCGTAGCTCTGGAAGGTGGCCAGGGTGCCGCCGAGCATGGGCGAGTTGATGCCGCCGGCCCGGTAGCCGGTGCGGGTCACGGCATAGACCAGCACTTCATCATTGAGTTGATAGTTGAGGCCCAGGTTGTAGGTGGTCTTGCTGAAATCCTCGCTAATACGCCGCTGG